>Ga0233439_10000860_pt1 | contig 41469 bp, 48 predicted proteins | sample SI_123_September_6_FD_182713 | JGI IMG/M metagenome (GOLD analysis project Ga0233439, IMG submission 182713) | Seawater microbial communities from Saanich Inlet, British Columbia, Canada - SI_123_September2016_100_MG | ecosystem: Environmental > Aquatic > Marine > Inlet | place: Canada: British... | reverse complement strand
ACCCTTCTATAATATGGATACTAGCTCTAGTCGCATCTATAGAATTAAGAGGGAAGATGTACTTGATATTTCTTTCCAACATGAAGAACCTGCTTATACCTATGCTATATGTAAAGCAGGGATGTTTAGAAATACAGCAGGTTTGGGTATGGAGGGAACTTGGGGGGTTAAAGGAACTTACGTTGATTATAGGCTTGTTGCAAAATATGGTTGGAAGCCTTTAGAATTTGATTCAACTTTCTTTAATAAACCAAGACAAACCTTTTTTGCAGCCGTTGTAGAGTTAGAGAAGGCAAATACAAACATTAATGGGTGTAGTTTAACTATCCCTTTAAGACCTGAGTTAAAGGCGGGTTACCCTATCTATATTGAACACATAGATTGCTTTTATTATGTTACAGCAATCGCTCATTCTTTCTCTTTCGGAGGAGATTGTACTACGAGCTTAACTCTTACAGCTCGAAGAAAGAAGTACCTCCCACCAGGAGACCCCACAAAGAATGGTATTGAATCAATAAGCTTAGACAATCCTTTGTTTCCCCCGAAGGCTTTAATATCTAAAGACGGGGACGGAGTTCATTACAATACAATAGGATTTCCTAATGTAGTGATGGCATTAGATCCATATCACATAGATCCAACTCAAGTCCTTCATGGGTTAGATCTCTTAAAAGGAGCAAATGCAAGGTTGACCTCTCCTGACCGAAAACTCTACAGAAATATGCTAATAAAAACAGCACTTCATTTAAAATGTCTTAGACTCTCAAAGGCTACTAAAGATGGTTCCCCCGATGATGTTACTTTATATAAAGGACCTTGGATTATAACTAAGGCAGACGAGACTGAAGGTACTTTAAAATTAACACCTAAGAGATATTTAAAATCATCAAAAAAAGTTAAGGGTACAAACGGAAAGCCAACGATAGTAAAAAAATATGGACGTGTGGATCTGCTTGTAGGGGAAGCAGATCTAAACACAGCAGGGAACGAGTTAAGAACAGGGAGAAAAGATGCAGCTAAGGCGAGAAAAAGAGGGCTGAAAAACGCTAAAGAAACAGATCAGGAGGTACTAGACGCTTATAAGACTGCTAAGGAAAACTTGCGAGGAAATACAGGTGTAGCTACGATCATTGACTTAATCGAAGCCATTGAACATAAAGTAAAAGCTACAACGGGTTATAAACAGCATGAAACAGCGACAGAGCTTGCTAAGTTATCTAATAAGAAATCGAGTTTTAACCCTAATCAACCTGGCTATTACCGATATTATTCATGTTCTCACCCCAACCCTGAACACCAAGGACCTCCTCAGACTAGAAGTAGAAACGTAACGAAAAAAACAGACGCTCTTACAGTAGCGCAGAAGAAAAAAGAAGATGAGAAAGAAGTGACAACCCAAATCACTCTTGAAAATGTGGCTATAGACGAGACTGATACTAGGCAGATAAAGAACGAAGTTGGGGCTACGGGAGATCACAATAAAGTTCAGTTTGGGAACGGCACAATAAAGAGAGGTTTACTTACAAGAACTAGGTATACAAGCACTAAAACTGAAGTCGTTCCTACGAAAGATATTCTATTTCTTTCTTTTCAAGAACATGGCTATGCAAAATATCAAAAATCAAAAAAAACAGTAATAAAAGGTAAAATAACAGGGATAGAACTTTATAAAGCGATAAAGGCAGCGATCTCACATCAAGTTAAGAGAAAGTGTGGGAAAAAGACTATTACAGTTGGGGCATTGGAGAAAAAGTTATATCGGAAAGGTAAAGTCAAAAAGAGTTCAAGTTTTGGTCTTGTTCTGGGGATCTTAGATAAAGACGAAGCAATAATGAATGCTTTTACTCAGATTAATAAAAGTAATAAAGAAAGTGTCGTTACAGGTACTACTGCTCGTTTAATGGAGAAATTATTAGAGGACCATAAAGACAAAGGTCTTAAAGACCCTAAAACCACAATGGACAAAGCTCATATACAGTACATTTTAGATGATGTTTATGCTCATGTGGGTGCGAGAGCTAGTATAAGAGGTAGAGTAGGATATACAGACACGAGTGGCTGGGTTTATAAGGATTCTTGGAAAAGCCCAATCTTCCCTGTTTCAGATGAAAAAGGGTATGAGCTGTTTGGGGCTTATCAGTATGGTCGAGGGTTAAATATAATTAATGGTGCTCAGTTTGACTCCCTTTTGAAGCAGGACAGAACCCGAATCTTAAATGAAGATGATATAGATTTCTTTCTCACAGCCTTGCACAACCTAAAAACAAAGAACTTAACTGCAGCTCAAAAAGAGAAAAACTTTAAAACTTTGACTGAGAAAGTGTATGAACGTCTAAAGGGAAAAGAAGGAAAACTAGAGAAGGCGTTTAATCGACTTACAGGGAATAATCTCCCTCAAGGAGATGGTAAGAGACAAGGTTTTATTGATGGTGTTTCTAAGGCTTTAATGACTCAAACAAATGACCAAGTAGTTGCGAATGTTCCTGTGCGTCTTTCAGAAATAAGACCTGAAACGAGAGGGGGTGCTGCTTGTGATTGTAGAGGAGACACTAGCGATGTTGAGATCTTCTTAGCTGACGAAGGTAACTATTTGGGTGTACAAAGCCCGACTGATTTAGATGACAGTCATATTGTTTCCCATTACAAAGAGGAGATGAAGGGTAAAGTAGACCAATGGAAGCGTAGACAAGATAAGTTATCAGGAGGTACAGATGAGTCCTAAGAGTAGTAAGATGAATATCTCATCTGCGGGAGCAAGTGAGAGGGTCAGAAACAGTGCTTTAAAGCCTAGCAATCCTAGTTATGGTTGGTCAGCTCTTTCTCTTTGTATTGCTAAGATCATAGATGTCTTTCACCCTGAGATGAGATGTAATATTGAAATCGTCTATGGGGAACACCAACGCCCTAAGTATTCGGGTGTTGAGCTATGTGTCGCTTCAGCGGGGGCTAGGCACTTCTTAGGTGCGATCCCTCAAAAGGGTGATTACTGTGTGGTAGGTTGGGTAGCTAACTCTAACGCTAAAGCAGACAGGAAACAGCCTGTTATTCTGACTTGGATGCCTCGTACTCCTTGGTTTGGTCAAGAGTGGTTACCTGTTCAAGATTACAGCACAGAAGAGGGGGTTTTAAATAGCCCAAAGGATCGACAAGCCATAGATCAAGTGGGTCAAAGGATTCGCTTTAAGATGAGGCATTTAGAGCCAGGGAATGTGTTGGCTTCATCAGCACAAGGTTCTGACTTAGTTTTAGATGAAGGGGTTCTTCTTACGAATAGGCGAGCGAATGAGATAAGACTTCGAGATCAAGATCAAGCGATAGTGATGAGGTCAATCCAACAGTTCCATGCGACAGCAGGAGCTAGGGTCTATTCTGGTATGGTTCAGAGAGACGCACAGCACATACCTAAAGAAATGATTTCTGATGGTGGGAAATGGGATGGGGATTTTCAAGTTGATGTGGAGACAGGGATTCCTTTTGAAGTCCCTGAAGCTATGGAAGCAAATGAGGTAGCTGAAGGGAATCTATTACCTCACAAGTTATTTCTTAGAGACTCTGATGGAAAGTCAGCGTTCGAGAAAGATGGGGGCAGTATAGAACCTTCCTTAAATCCATATAACTTTTTCTTTGAAGCCAACTTAATAGACAAAGATGGTTTTGTCGTTACTTCCAATCCTGGAAGGTTGTTGTATGGGGGTAAATCAATCCTTAGAATGAACAAAAAGGGATTAGATAGGAAGGCTAAGACAGGGAGTCCTATTTCAAATGCTTTATCAGAGTATAGGGTAGAAGTCTCTCACACATCAGACGGTACTTTACCTGTCACTGAGCAGACAGATGGTTTTGATTCTGAACGGCTTGCAGAAGGAACACCTCTAGTTGAGTTTGTTTTAGGCAGTGTTGTGGGGAATGATCCTTTTAGTGCGGGGAGATCTGATTATGGTCTTCCTTTAGGTGTTTCTTTCTTGGATGGGGTAGGTACTCTTACACCTTTCCTTGAAGGCGAGGTGGGTACTCAATGCGCTACCTTACTTAAAGTGAGTCCATTAAGTTCAGATCTTTCAGATTCATTTATTTCCTTCACCAAGAATGGTGCTTTGAAGGCGCAGATTTCTGATCCTTCACCTGAATCTATAAGAGCTAATGTAGAAGGTGGAGGTCTAGTAGAGTTTAAGGGAGAGTTGAATGTTAGCTCTCCTTTATTAAACTTAAAAGGTGGGGTTGAAGGGATGAACTCTCTAGGGGTGAACATTACTTCTCCCGAAGGTGCGGTCAATATAACGGCAGGGGGTTTTACTTCTCCTAATGAAGGAGCTGAAAACCAAGACCAAAGAGAGTCTCAGGTTAGTCTTAACCTGAGTGGGAGGAAGGGTGTTTCTATTCAGTCAGGGACTGTAGTGAAGATTGTTTCTCCTGTTGTAGACTTTAGTAATGTGAAGACGTTTAGGTTTTCATCACAAGATACCTTCTCTATGAAGAGCGGTAGTTCTATGTCTACAGAGACTTCAGATATGACAGTTTCTGTATCGGGATCGAAGCAAGCCATGTATGCAGGGCCATCTAACTTCAACCCTCTTAACAATCAAGGAAAGTCAGAGACTTTTGGATCTTCTCCTGCTACGGGTAGCATTGGAGGAGCGGTTAAATCTGAGACGGTACTTTTTGGTGATGTTGATAAAACCACACTCACAGTAGGGGATCGAAATACCACAGTTGTGATAGGTAACATCAACCACACTTCAGTGTTAGGTTCAGTAAACAACCAAGCAGGACTTAACTCAGTGAGCGTAAGCCCTTTAGGTATCTCTGCTACTGCGGTATTTGGTAATGTTGAAGTACAGTCGATTGTAGGGCAAGTGAACATTACAGGGACTTTAGGTGTTGGTATTAGATCAGCTTCTAATGTTGCGATCCTATCAAGCTCCATAGTATTAAAGTCACCCGATGCTTCAGCAGGGTTTGTTATGTGTGCTTCAGACTTGCACCCTTTAATCGGTAAGCCTTATGGGTTTTTAGGGTTATTACCTAGAACTACGATCTTGGGTTAAATATCCCCTAATAAGTCATCTAAGCCTAAGTCTGCTGATCCTTCTTTGAACTTTAAGAATTCTTCTCTGTTGTCTTCGTATTCTTTAAAGAGAGCATACTCTTCTTGGCTCATAGCTTCTTTCGACCAAAATTTATTGGAAGAAGTGGATAACTTTTGTCTTTCTTCTGCTCTGCGATTGGCTTCAGTTTTTGCTTCTTGTTTAGAGTCAAATACATCATTGGAAGAGACATAACTCCAATGCCCATCTTTTTTGTTCATAGGTGAGATATGAAGTCCAAAAGTAACTTCTTCGATTTCAGACTTAATAACTCTCCCATCATGGTAGATAGCCCATAGTACATCACCCTCTCTAGGGGCGTAATCTGCTCTGTGAGCGAGTTTTTTAATAGATCTAGGTCGAGTAGCGGATGCCTTTAATCTACTCCCTGTAGCGTAATCTGAGGGCAAATAGCCTTTACTGTCTCTTTGTGGTTGGGTTTCCTCTTCTTGGGTTTCCTCTTCTTGGGTTTCCTCTTCTTGGGTTTCCTCTTCTTGGGTTTCCTCTTCTTGGGTTTCCTCTTCCATTAGGGGAAGTTGAGAAGGTGTTCCCATAGGCGTAAGGATAAACTTTTTACCTAAAGGTTCTTTCTTGAACAGGTTCTGTTTACATCCATGGTCTAAAATCATATCCCAACGGGCTTGACCCATTTTTTTAATGCCCATAGAAGCACAAGCAAAGGGCTTCCAATGGTCAACCTTCTTTCTTTTAGAGCCCTTTTTAGCGAGGTCTTCTTTCAGTGCTTTTAAGATTGCTTCGCAAGCTGTCTTTTGTTCACTCATTAATCACCCTATTCGTAATAACCTAAGTCGTCTAGTTCGGAGAGGTCTATGTATTCCTTTATTACTTCTCCTAGAGGTTCAGATTTTTCCCAAAATTTAAGGTCTTGGTTATGACCCCAAAGTATGGGTGGTGTAGTACATAAGAACTTACTTTTATTGTCTCCAAACACCTTTTTAGTTTCCATGTAATGCTCATGTAGTTCTCTTTCACTTTTGAAGTATAGACTTTTTTTAAGCCCTATGTTGTCAGCTTCTTCATAGACAACCATGCTTTTATCACCGTTAAAAACGAAGACATACACAACAGGCTTTGACTTTACCTTTACTGTTATGGGGGTTTTTTCATCGGGACACTCATTGATTCTTAAAGAAAGTACGTCTTTATAGTTTACGTCTAATATCATGATCTTCCTCCTTACACCTTATATATCTGAAAATCTCATGTCTTCAATATATTATCTATCTCTCTCTTGAGTAAGAGGTAGATAATTAACATGATAAACCAAGCAAAAGCGGGTGTGTAACCCTTTCATTTTAGTTTATGTCCATGTCTATCTCAGCTTAAAACACAATGAAAGGTCTTAAAATGAGCGTTAATCTTGAGAAAGAATCTTCTTGGTGGAGTGGTTTATTTAAACCGACATACCGTATATCCTTATTTGGGCTTTATAATATTGAACGCAGGGGAGATATTGATGCCATAAAGAATGAAATCAATGGCTTCATAGACCCAACTTCTTTGAGAAGAAGAGGATATGAGGGTTGGGAGTGGAGTCTTAATAGTTGTAAGAAAAGATTGATAAATTTCAAAGGTCAATCTGATTTGGCAGGTGAAGAACAAATAAGTTTGACTCTCCGTTCTTCATCAAAGGAGGGACTTTTCGCCTCACTAGAAGATATCAAAGAGATTTTCAACTTGTTGCGAGTGCGTTTTCCTCAGAGTTTAAAGACTCAACTAAAAACAGCTAAAGCGAATGTAACTCCTATACGTCAAAGCACACAGTTTTCATGTGTGTCTACTTCAACGTGTATGGCTCTTAACTCTTTGGGTGTTGAATGTACTGAAGAAGAAGTTAATAAAGTCATTGGTGCGAAGCCGATGCGAGGTGCTAGGTGGGAGGAGGTTTTAGCTTGCGCTCAATACTTTGGGTGTCGAGCAACTCTTACTACACCTTCTACTTTAACGCAGGTGAAAGAGTGGACAGACGCAGGTAAGCCTGTATTGATCGCTTGGAATCCTGAAGGTAGAGATTGGAGTCATGCTAGTCTTATCTTTGACGTGACGGGAGAAAGAGGAAACTATTTAGTTCATATAGCTGATCCGAATATTCCGAACCCAGATAAGACTGTCAGAGAGGTTAGTGAGGACGAGTTTTACGGGAAGTGGTATGAGAAATGGCCTGACTACCTCGTAAGAAGACCTGCTTTAATGATCGAAAAAGAAATAACCCCCGAAGGGAAACAAGTCATGGCTAGCATTCGTATTGCTTCTAAGAAAAGCACTATGGTTGAGCGTATTGCTTCTCGACATTTGAGAGACAACCACGGAAATGTATTTGAATCTATTAGGGGGATGGAAGGCCCTATCCGATTCAAGAATGGGATGGTTCTCTATTATGACCCTAGAGAAAATGGAGGTACTTACTATAACTCTCGAACAGATATGTATCTTTCAGAGAAAGAAATGGATTATATCTTAGCAGGGAAGTATGGTTGGGAAAAAGAGGCAGGTGCAAGAGATAAACCTCGAACACTTCAAGGGGGTACGATTAAAGTACCTATTCGTGGAGGTCATGTTCTTATTTCTAAATGGGCTTTAGATCACATCATGAGCCATAACGAGATCGGTACGGGGTCTGTCTTTTCAAGAGCTATAAATGAGCGTACTTTGATCAGTCTTGTTCAGAAAGCACCGATCAAAGGAAATGGTGGCTTATATACCATGAAGGCTTCTAATGTAGGGTACAACCTTGTTCTCCCTATGGACGAAGCTTTACGTCTACCTGACGCAACCAAGACTATGGTTCAGAAAGAGGAGCGAGGTAAAAAGATAGATGTCCAAGCTGTAGAAACATCTGCACCTCTTCGTTCTTTCCAAACTGATATAGTGACTCTGATTATTAGACCTAGTAACCCTCAGTTTTTACCTCAAGACGCAAAGCAAATTCCTGCAATTCTTGAAGACGTAAGAGATGGCAGATCTTATTCTGTTCTCACAGCTTTTCCAGGAAACCCTGATATACCTCCGTCTTCTCAGTGGGGCGGTAAATATGCCGTTATTATCCCTAGCTAAAAGGAAACATAAAATGTCCGACATCTTTGATAAAATAGCTTCAGACTTTAAGTCAAACCGTAAAAGTTCTTTCCTAACTCAACCGCTTCGTACTCGATATGATTATGGTGAGAGGGTTTCTTCTTCCTTCAATGATCTTGATCAAGACAATGATGGGAAGATCTCCCCTAGTGAATGGGAAGAGGGCTTTGACATGATTGATCGTGATGACTCAGGCTTCATTTCTGATGATGAGTGGGATAACCCTAACTTTGATGGGGTAGACCAAGACGATGATGGTTTAATTTCTCGTGATGAATGGGCAGAAGGCTTTGACGAAATAGACGAAGATGATGATGGTCTTATTTCTGAAGAGGAATTCTATTCAAGAAAAGCTAATGAGCTTAATGAGATGGATGATATCATTGACGATCTTCAAGATGACCTTGAAGAAGTTGAAGACATAGTTGATGATCTCCAAGTAGATGAGGATTTCTCATCTCGATTTGTAGAGGACTTTGACTCTGAGATTACTGTTTCTAAGTCAGCTCGCTTTCATGCAGGCCCTGAAGGACGGAAAGAGTGGGAGGAATGGAAAGAAAACAACCCTAATGCCGCAGACGAGTTTGACGCTCAGACTGAGGCAAACAAAGACGTTGTGAAGGGTCTAGTAAGAGGTAAAAAAGCGCATCGCCATCATGGTTCATATATGAGTCTTCAAAACATTAAAGAGATGAGTGAGTTTCTTTACACTTTGGAAGATCAAGTACATGAGGGTGAAGAGCTAGAAGATTGGGTTGAAGATAAGATTTCTCATGCTCATGCTACTCTTTCTGATCTGCATCGTTTCTTTGGTTTCGGTGGTGGTTACCACACACATGATGACAAGTAGGCTTTATGTCTATTTTACAAGTGAAAGAGGGGGGTATAGTTCCTCTCCAAGTAGCGTGGTTAGATGAAGTCGGCAGAGCTTTTTCTGTTCAGAATGTCACCTATACAGTGTTTAACTATGTGGGTGGGGTAAGAACAGAAATAACAAACGCTAACTTACCTATGGGAGCTACCGACCAAAGCTATAGGTATCTCATACAATACGAGATACCTGTAGGGTATGCAGGCACTACTATCTTTGTAGAGTTTAAGTCTGAGTTAATTGCAGACGGCACAACTTTAATCAAAGAGTTAATCTTGCAAGTATCTCAAGACATTTCTAGTCAACGTATTTTAACGTCCTTCTCATAAAGGTTTATCATGACTCTAAAAGACCTAGCCGACATGAACAAGCATTACGTTTTAGATGAGTTCTTGAGCAATCTTGGTTCTAGCGAAGAAGCCTTAACTCATATTTTCCCTATTCCTTTTGATGATATAAAATCAAAAATCTTCAACTCTAATCAAATACAAAGAGCGGCTAAACAAGCTATAAAGTCGGGGTATTTTGTCTTTTCTATGGAGAAAACTTATCGTGGTTCAGAAGTACGCTTCAGTGAGAGGGACATTGAAATAGACTTCAAGGTTAAACGGGGTGTGGTTTGTGCTGAGATAAAAGGAAAGCTATCTCTCGTTGTTTTCTTTCGGTTAGGAGGCAGAGAAGTAGGTGCTACATACAGTGGTTGGGTGGACTTTTCTGTGATGGTTTTCTCTGATGATTTTCATGGTGTAAAACATGAGTTGGGCGACCTTTATTTAGATCTATACACTCAAGAAATCTGAGGGGGGATTCTAATGAAGATTAATGACATAAGAGAAGTGAGTCGCAGAGCTAAGACGGAACTGAAAATCTTTATTCATCACCTCATGGATTGGGGATATGATTCCATTTTAGGTGAGGATGTAGAGGTAGTTTTAAAGAGAGCTTATCCTCAATACGGCAGTGACATTTTAGATCACTATGAGATAAGCATAGACCACTTAGATCTCAGTTTTGAAATAGAGGGTTCAGAAGTTTACGCTCACTTCTTAGGCAATATGTATTTGCAAATACTAGCAGGAGACTATTCAAAGACAGAGCTACAAAAATACCCCGTCAAATTTAAGTTGAAAGTATTCAATGATTTAAATCTTAGTAGAATAAATGCAGATGTATTAGAAGAAATATATTTAGACATCTACACAATGTAAGGAAATCAAATGTCTGTCTTATTTAAACCACTACAACTACTAGGACCTAATGATCTGAAGGTAACTCTTACAAACGAAACGGGTATTCCTTTTGATCCATATGTTATCACCTACGCTTTCTATAGAGGAACACAGACTAGAGGTTTCTATAGAGTTGGTTTAGGTGATCGAGTACCCACGAGGCAGTCTGAAGGCGTTTACTATGTCGGTGAAACATTAAGTACAGAGTTTATTGTAGGGGATTATTACATCGAATGGACTATACAACGTACAGATACAACCCCTAAAGAAATCATAGGTAAGAAAGAGTTTGGCGTAGCTTCCTACGGGTACAACGCTTAATAGCTTTTTTATACTGTGGTTTTGTTAGAAGTTCTTAAAAAGAAAGAGGTAATACGATGAGTGAGTATATAAGAGGACTCGAAATTCGAGTGCAACAGTTAGAGAAGCGAGCCTTTATTAAAAAGGCTATGCAAAGAAAGGCTTCTTTAAGAAAGGCTTCCTTTGATAAAGAAGCAGCGGGCAAACCTTATCTTAGTGATAGAGGTTTGAATCGTCAGAAAGTCAGAGACGGGGAAGCTTCAATGCTTTACAAGATTGATCGTGAGAGAAATCAGTCAAAGTATTATGAGATTCTTATTACTCAGAACCCTCAAAACATTGGAGGGTATACACTCACTAAGCGTTGGGGTCGTCTTGGACCTAAGTTCCAAGAAAGAAGTGAAGTCTTTAAGAACTTAGCGGGAGCTAAATCAGAGCTGCAACGTATAGAACTTTCTAAGGTCAAGAAAGGTTATATTTCTGCTTTCGGTGATTACCACCGAGCCCCTAACAGTAGAAAACTCCCACAAGGGCAATATCCCGTTGGTCTTGAGAGTAATGCAGGCTCATGGTCGAATCAAGAAGTGATCTCTTGTAAACCTGCACTCATGCAACTTAGAACAAAACTGAACCAAGCAACTTTAGACGCAGAGCGAGGAGAGATCGGACAAGATCTACTTGAAGACTTAGAGCTGTGTTGGTTGCTAACTGAAGACCTCACTGAGTCAATGGCTCAAGAAGTTCGTAAGAAGATGAAAGCTCCCTTAGAGAGACTTCGTGGTACGAACCGCAGATTTAAATTCGATCCTTTTAAGATTGTGAAAGAGCTTAAGTCTCTTTCTCGGTATCTTGACCTTCAACTTTCTCTTTGCTCTCCTGTTATAAAAGGAGGGTCGGTTATAAAGAAAGCTTCTGATTCATATAGGCTTACTTCTGATGAGGTACAAGCTGTGGATTTTGCTAGAGGTCGTTATCAGTGGGCTGACATCGTAAATGATAACCTTAGAGGACGTACTCTTACTTTAGACAACATGACTCAGCATGAGCTGAGAGAAGCTATTGATGAAGAGGGTATTCCACTTTTAGATGATCGCTCAGATCTCTATGGGTTTTTAATCCATCTAGAGCCTGTTTAATTTGTGAGTTGAAATACTTTTTTATCAACCTCACCGTTTCCATGTGAAGCCTCTCGTATAGAGTACCTTTTAAGTTTAGAGCCTGACCAAGAATAAATCACTTCTTGGACAGGCTTTACCATTTGATACCCTTGCTCAAAGTTGTAAGAACTCACTCGTATGAGTTTTTTGTTGTCATTATAATGGCACTTGTGGACTTGAGCGTAAGGTAAAAAACGAACAAGCTCAGTTTTGGTTACCTTTACTTCTTTTGTAGGGTAAAAACATCCTTGCGATAGAGGTGGACTCTGTAACTCTACATAGATGACTTTCTGCTTTGTGAAGCTCATTCCAAAAATGAGTAATAACATTGAGAATAAAAATAGGTATGAGTATTTCGTAGACATAAAACCTCATCTTTAAAGTAGAGAGAATAGCTTTTCCTTGTCTAGTGTACCCACGTCAGTAAACAGTCTGTCAACGTCTAACTCAACAAAAGGTGGGGGTGCGTTTGTAATGTGTAAAACCACATTCTTAATAGATATTGGGTCAAGCTGAGAAGCCCTTAAAGCCTCCATACATTTATGTGTGATGTATGTTCTTTCTTCAGGTCTTATATTAGAGAAAGTATGGGGGAACACTTCTTCGATTATAGGCGTGTTAATCGAAGCTAAGAAATGTCTATTAGCTACCCTTATGTTAGACGCTCTTTTGTTCATTTCTTTTTCCTTTTGAGGTACTTTCTATAGACAGCATTAAACTCTTTCTCGGTAAGTTCTTCTTTAAGGAACTCTAGGTATTCTTCTTCAGAAATATCTCTTACATCTACAGGGGAGACAGCGATCAAGTGTCCTTCAAACTCTATCCCGACTCTATTACAAATAGACTCAAGAGCATCTAAGTTTTCTTGGGTGTCTTCCCACATTTGTACTTTCTTAACATTAGGGAGCTTTTTAAGTAAGCCAATCAAAACTTGCTGTTTATATTTAGCAGTTAGCAATCCCGTCCTGTTGAGAAATACCTCATCGAAGTCTAACCCTGCGTGTTTAAGTAACTCAGCGACTCGGTATCTCAATGGAGTTGTATCTATACGACCTGTACACATAACAGACCAAACATTTAAGTCTTGTATAGATCCTTTTGCCTTCCTGACTACAGGGGAGATCCAATAGCTAGAAGAGGGTTTTATTTCCATGAAAGGGAAACCTAAAGAAGATTGATGACTATGCCATTGTTCATACACCCTTTTACTCCACCATTCGGGAGCGTTGGGACTACGGAACAAAGTCAGATCAAAGTCGTAAATATGAACTTCTAGGTTTTCAGAAGATTTCTTTAGATATTTCGTGGCTACTCTAGCAGTTTTATTTCTCATGTCTTAACCATCCCTCTTTTATGGGCTTCCTCATCTGAGAAAGGGAGTTTAGTTTTAGAGTTATATTCAGCTTTTGTGAGGTAAGCCCCTCTTAGAGTAGCGTCAGTGAGGTCAGCGTATGTGAGGTTAGCCCCTCTTAGGTCAGCTCCTGTGAGGTTAGCTAATCTGAGGACAGCGTCAGTGAGGTTAGCGTTAAATAGGTCAGCTCCTGTGAGGTTAGCTTTTTTGAGGTTAGCTTCAGTGAGGACAGCTTCTCTGAGATCAGCGTATGAGAGGTTGGCGAATCTAAAGTTAGCTTCAGTGAGGTCAGCTTTTGTGAGGTCAGCGTTCTCTAGGTTAGCGTTCTCTAGGTCAGCTTCAAAGAGGTTAGCGGATCTGAGTCTTGCTTCAGTGAGGTTGGCCTTTATGAGGTTAGCTCTATAGAGGTCAGCTTCAGTGAGATCAGCTTCAGTGAGATCAGCTTCAGTGAGGTCAGATTTTATGAGGTCAGCTTCAGTGAGGTCAGCTAATCTGAGGTTAGCGAATCTAAGATCAGATTTTCTGAGAAAGGCTCTAGCGAGGTTAGCCCCTCTGAGGTCAGCGTTTCTGAGGAGAGCGAGTGTGAGGTTAGCGTCAGTGAGGTTGGTTTCGCTAAGATCAGTGTTTCTTAAATCCCATCCTGAGAAGTCCTGACCCGAAAGGTCTTGACCTTCAAGCCCCTTAATCATCTCTTCTTCAAGTTGGGCTATTCTTTCCATTAAGTTAGCTATTTTATTTCTCATATCTTAACTCTCCTTCTTTTTAACTAAGGTTTTGATAAAAAAACAATCACTCTCGGTATAGTTCTTGGTGTTCGAGAAGAGAACACTAACCTTTAAAACAAACAGGAGACTCAATATGAGTAATATTTCTGAAAGACTAACTTCAATTACTGCAATCTTGACAGACACAGAAACTGTAGCAGACGCTCTAAAAATTGATACTAAGAAGAACCGTTCAGCAGGGACTCGTGTTCGTAAGCAACTTAAGTCAGCTATGGATGAACTAAAGAACTTGAGAGCGGAAGTCCTTGCCGCTTATAAAGAAGACTGATCTTTCTCAGCTTCAGCGATAAACTTTAAGTTCTCTTTGCACTTCCAACATACCCCACACATATTTTGGTATTTAGGTGCATAGTGCTTCTTTCTGTGTCCTGCAAAGAACATGGGGTTCAGAACACAAGAACAAGTTTGATCGAAGATTTCTTTCTCAAAGAGTTTTTTAATCTTATCAGACTTTTTCTCTAAGGGGTTATAAAGTCCTTTTATCTTTGACCCAACATAGTCAGAAAGAAAAGGAAGAAACGACTCCATTGATTTTTGTGTGTCTGAAAACCATTGTCGCCCATATGTTGACTGATTGTGAAAGATCACATTGCTCTCATCTGTAGTTATACATACAGACCCAATTTTATGGTCTAAGATTAAAGGTTTACATAGAAGAAGAGCATATTGAAGTTTTACGAGGCTCTCAGGTGTTTCAATGACATTTTCGTCATTACGGTGTAGTCTTTTTAACTGAGGTGAATGCTTATAAACAGTAAGCGTTAAACCTAGTTTTTCTATGATTTGAGTACAGGCTTTTAATTCTCTACTGCTTGTAGCAGGGTTTAAGCCTTTTATGTAAACAGGATATAACTCTAAACCTTGCTCAAGACCATGTATTAAAGACCAAGTGCTGTCTATACCCCCACTAAATAGAACAATAGCCTTATTAGGGTCAGTTTTAATTTTAGAGTCAGAAAGTATTGGGTCTGTTGTTGTTATATCTAAGTCTAGCTCATGATGATCAGACATAGTTTCCGTAAACTCAACCAAGTTAGAAGGTACGGTGACTTCTTTCTTAATTGGTGTGAATGTTTCGTAAAACCCCACACCGTCAAACTTTAGTTCTTCAAATAACATATTAAACTCCAAAAAAGTATTCTTGTGTTTGAGCCAATCTCTTTTGAGCAATCTTGAAGTAATCTTCGTTAATCTCCGACCCTATGTATTTCCTATTCATTTCTTTGGCGACCTTAGCCGTAGTCCCTGATCCTAAGAATGGGTCGTAAACTACATCTCCCTCATATGAGTAGTAAGAGACAATCTTACTAGGGAGTGCTTCGGGAAAGGGGGCTGAGTGCTTGCTCTGTGTTTCAGGGTTCATCTCCCATACATTGGTTCTATCAAAATACTTACTAATAGTTGACCCTTCTTTTGTGTAGTGTTCTATGTTCTTTTCTGCATGAGTCTTGAACACTAATATGTACTCAGTAATTATGTTTGGCTTATAAGTATAAGGTCTTCGGTTGAGTGAAAAAGAGTGACCCGCTCGGTTGAAAACAGCCCCCTCTGGCTTAACCCAAATAATGTCTTCCATAAACTTAAAGCCAATTTCTTCCATCATTGGCACAAAGTAAAAAGGTAAGGGTATGCGTCTGCTTTCTTTGTCTCTGCTTTCTCTAGGTGCGATGACAGGGGATATGTTGACAGCACAAAACCGACACTCTTTAAGAGTTCTTTCGACCTCTGTGAAAATAGCTTTCATGGTGTCCATGTAAGTTTTTACACTCTCGTACTGAGAATACTCCCTAGCATTAAAATAAGGGGGGCTAGTAACCACTAAGTCTAAATAGTTATCTTCCATACGGCTCATGGTGTCCAAACAGGACTCGTTGAATATTTGATTTTCCATCTTTTAAACTCCGAAGAAATTCTCTTTTTTTAACTTAAACTCTGAGGCTCCACCTTTGCTCCAAACCCACACAGGTTCGCAAAAAGCCTTCTTGGTTTTTTGACCTGCTCTTTGGTACATTTCATATCCGATGACACCTTCATATGTAGCCCCTAAAGACTCCATGTGTTTGAGCATAGGAGTACACAAATCAAACCCTTTTTTATCGGCAATGTTTACGAGGATTCTCCCTCCTTCAGATAAATGACCCCAACACTTCTCCAAAGTAGGAAACAGAAACCCTTTTACCCATGAGTTTACTTCAGGGTATCTCTTCCAGCTTTGGGTGTCTTCTTGGCTATATCTTTCTATGTCGAAGTAAGGAGGAGAGGTGAAAACGAAGTCAAAAGTCTTATCTCCTAAGTCCATATCCTCCGCAGGAGAACAAATCATTTCTGCTCTCTTTCCTGTATTACAGAAAGAGTTTATTTGCCCATAAGGTTCATGCAGTTTTGAGTTAGGGTCTACTCCTACATAAGACTCTGCATTAGAGGCATGAAACCCTACGAGCCTATCCCCCCAACCTGCGCTGAAGTCTAAGACGTTTTTAGCTTGGAAATAGTTATATAACCCTTTAGCTACAATCGTCTTGAACTGACTTGCCATATAGGTGTGGCTGATGAGTAGCCGTCTAAGAGTTTTCTCATGTATCCCTCCTCTTTCTAAGATCTCATCTTTCTTGAACCCAAATAGACCTCTCAAGAAAGTGTTTTCTTTATCGGGGTTAGCCCACTCATAAGCAGGAGAGCCACCGCTCCCATACCCACACTCCATTCTTAATGGTTGTGTAAACTGATCGGACACAGTTTTGCCTTTGTTGTCTCCAAATATAACGAGGGGTTTCCCTTTATATAATAGAGGTCTTTCTACGGCTTGTCTTGGAGCTTCCCATTCTTCGTGTTTAATCTGAGGCTCTGAAGACTGTAGCTTCCCCCAATCTTTCCTTACCTCAACTTCCGAATATGATCTATAAGGGAACGGGTGCTTTTTAATGACTCTACAGAGTTCTTTCTTGATCTCATCTTCCGAGTAAAACTCAATCATGTCGAGCCAATTTCTTGGGGCAACATAAAGTTGATTGTTCTTTACTTCGACATAATTCTCTAAAGGCTTCTTTTCTCTTTCTAGGTTCTCAAATAACATTTAAACTCCTAAGAATGTGTCTTGTTGCCATTTAGGTTTGGGAGCGTCCCCTTTTGACCAAACCCATATTGGCTCACAGAAAACATTACCTAAGTTGTCCATATTAGCACCTGGCCTCCCCCCCATCTGATAACCAAGCACACCTTCATAAGTAGCTCCTAAAGACTCCATATACTTAAGCATAGGGGAGCATATTTCTTCTCTTGTTCCATTTGTGTATGCATCTGCAATGTTCACGAGGATTCGCCCATCTTCTAGGTGATCCCAACAGTTCTTCAGTGTTGGGAAAAGAAACTTTTTAAGCCACAAGCTAATCTTTGGGTATCTTTTCCAGCTTTGGGTGTCTTCTTGACTGTAGCGTTCAAGGGTGAAGTAAGGAGGGGAGGTGAAAACGAAGTCAAAAGTCTTATCTCCTAAGTTTACATCTTCCGCAGGGGAGCAGATGAACTCGACTTGTTTTTCTCCAACGCAAAACTCTACTATCTTCTCATAAGGTTCATGTAGCTTTGAGTTAGGGTCAATCCCTACATAAGATTCGGCATTAGAGGAAAGAAAACCGACTAATCTATCCCCCCAACCTGCGCTGAAGTCTAGGACGTTTTTAGCTTGGAAAGTGTCGTAGACAATCTTTGCTGATTCGGGTTTGAATTGAGAAGCGACATAAGACCTCATACTGAGTGCAGTTCTTAAGGCTTTATCATTAATATCCCCTTCAAACATATCGGGATTGAATAGATAGTTTAGAAAGGCTTTTTTTTCGCTCTCCCAAGCTCTTTTAGGGGATAAGAACCTCTGATGCCCTACTTCCATCCTAACGGCTTGTGTGAACAAATCTGAGGCTCTACTACCTAATCTAGCTGTGCGAGGTATGTAGAGAGATTGACCTTTATATAATAGATCTGTTTGTCGAACTAATCTATTACACTCCCATGACCCTTTTGAGAAAGATTCACTAGAAGTTTTGAGTCGTTGATATTCTTCTTGTACCTCAAGAAGACTGTACTCTCGGAAAGGGAACTTGATCTCGTCATTGTTGATCAGCTCTTTTAACCTTCTCAGCACTTCTTCTTTCTTATAAGAATCTATCGTGTCTCTCCAAAGACCTTTAGGTATATGCAAGTCTCCATTAAGGTCTTTAATCTCCTCTAATAGCTTGGGTTTCTCTTTCTCATATTCAAAAAACATTTACTAGACTCCAAAGTAGTTATCTTGATTCCATTTGGGTTGGTTAGGTTTGCCTTTACTCCATATCAGAATTGGCTCACAAAAAATGGAATTACCTACCGATTTTTCTTCTTCAAGCTCAAACAACATAATCTAAACCCCAAAGAAGTTATCGTGTTTTTTGGGTTTATCTTCTTGTCCTTTTAAGACTCTTGACCCATCCCCGATATACTCATGGGAATAGCAAAGCCTGTGGGCATGAGCTAAGTAGTCGAAGCTTGTGTAAGCACCTCGTTTTTTGGTGTTACCTCCCCCCATTCCTTGATAGCTACTCTTTCTACTCACTTTATTCATACTTGTTGGCTTCCATATTTCAGAGTTATTTCTATGTTCACCTAACTTTGGGTGAGCAGTTTTAGAGAAATAACGGCAACCTCTGTTATAGAACATTTTGGCAACTACATTAGAGAGCCTAGAGCCTAAGCCCATACCTTGAAAGTCGGGTAGGATTACAGTTCTATGTTCTCTCCACGCATTTCTTAAATCTCTGCTAGGGAAAGGGATAGCCGAGCCGAATCCACAGATAGTATTGTTCTCATTAACTAAGAGCCAACAGTGGGCTGATTTATTTATTTCAGAGCTTAGATAGTGATGGTCGCTGAAGACTGACCACGCTTCGGTAGAGCAAGGTAGGATTCTAAAATCTGAAGAGAGCCTTTCCGACCTCCCTTCTACGAGCCGTCTCGTCAATGTGTTAGCTACCCAATCAGGCTCTAACCAATTAATAACATCTTCGTGGCAAGTAGCGATGACCACATTCTTATAACCGTAGTGATCAATGACATTCCTTACTCCTACAGAAATAGATTGAGCCAAGTCTCTATTACATACAGAGGTGAACTCGTCTATCACACACCCATCTTTTAGATTTTTAGCGATGTCAGCTCTGTGCTTTTCACCTGTAGAAAGAACATGGTAAGGTCTACATAGAGAAGGGATAGATGATAGCCCTAGTCTCATTAATAGGTTCGGATCTACTTGAGAAGCAATCGCCTTATTTCCATCCCAAAGAGGACTCACTTCAAAGTTATTTCTGAACTCTTTAAGGAGGGAGGACTTACCCGACCCACTAGGTCCATAAATAACACCGAGAGAGAAATCTTGAGGCACTTCAAAGCTAGGTACTTTGAAAGAGCTTACTCCGTTGAACTTGTAATCTGAAGCCTCCGCTAGCCTCTCAACTATCGGTTCGAGTTCAACTTTTGAAGTAAGGGTTTGACCTCCTATTTTTTTATATTTAAACAAATCCATTATATGGGTCTTTCTCTTTCTTTTAAATAAACTAACTTATCCTTTTTAGAGACATCTTTCCCAAGTAGAGAACTCTCCACTCCAATGCCTTTAATAAAAGCAATCTTCTTAATACGATCATCTAGTTCTTTTACAGTGGGTAGATGCTCTTCATCATTTATATATATGATTCCGTCATCACTAACCCATACCTTCTCCCACCCTTTAACCTTCCCTTGTGTGAAAAGAATGATAAGTCCATTTTTATCAATCCATTTCTTAACAATTTGGATAGTTTCAGGGTCTTTGTTGAGAAGTTTGTTTATGTACTTTTTAGGTATTCTACCAAGAGGGCTTATTTCTCGCCATGTGAGTTGCCCAAGACTTTCTTTCGCCATCTGACATTTCTCCTACAAAGATAATCTCTTTCCCTTGTGAGTCTTTTAAGTCAGAAGGGCTAGTTAAAATTTGAGTGTAATAATCAGGGTGGATTCTAAGCTTTTTCTTAGTATCAGCTCCACATACTACAATCTTCCCTTGTCTTATTAAGTGTCCTATTTTCATCTCTAGCATTTTTATTTCTCCTAGCCACCACCCATTTTGAATGTGCCACCTACGTTTAACTTTTTAGGAGGTACAGCCCATTCATCAACAGGTTGTTGTTTTGGTTGATCCACCCCTGCAATAAGAATGTCTTGCGGAGGTGTGTTTACAAATCTTTTTGGTGTTTGAACTGTAGGCGTTTTAGGTGTCTCTATTGTTTTAGGTGTCTCTATTGGTTTAGGTTTTTCTTGAGGTTTTAGGTTTATTTTAGGCAAAGGCTCAATCGTTTCTAGCTCATATTCTTTCACTTTGATTGATGCCTGTGTTTGCATACCCCAAACTTCAGTATCACCTGTTATTTCAAGAGATTCTAAGTTAACAAGACCTTCCCATCTTGAGCTTTCAGATTGTTTTACAATATTAGGATTGTGAAGAAGTCGATTCGCTTGTGTAGACATTCTTTCTTCCCAACTAGATGAAGCCCAACCTGCTCGATCACAAGATTTGTTTTTACACCTTTTACAGAAGATTGAGGTGAACTCGACTTCTGATATTCTTTGGTCATTACATTCTGTGAGCAAGTCGTTTTTCATATTAATACCTAACTAAATAAAGCTGTCACATTTCTTCCATTATATTCTACCACACCGTTTTCATTAGTAGATAACCAAATAGCTAATTCTAAAGCCTTCTCCTCACACAATTCTTGGAGAATAAACTTAGGTACTTCTTGAGTAATCGGTTGTGGTTCTTTCGCTACGGATTCTACAGCTACTTCTTCTCCAAAGATCTCGTAAAGAGAAGCAGGTACGTCAATCTTAACCTCCTTGTACTTCTTCTTTCCTCCATCATCTACTCCATCAGCTACGAACTTTTCCTTATACCCACGTTTAAGGTCTTTGAGGTCATATGGAACACCCCAAGTCTTTCCGATCTCAACGTCCACAAGTAGGGGGACTTCCCAACCCTGATTAGCGATACCTTTATTCCTACTCATGACGTTTGTGAGTATAGGGATAGCTTCACCTATAATGTCCTCATGAATCTCAAATACAATCTCGTCATGGACTGTGAGGATCATCTTTAGCTTATCTAACCAACCTCGCTTTTTTACCTCTTTATAAATAAGGCTCATGGCGAGTTTAGTTATATCTGCACTCGTTCCTTGGACAGGTCCATTTAACGCTTTACGCTCATCTTTTGATTTCTTTCTGAAGTCATCAGAGTTGATATCGGGTAGAGGTTGAACTCGCCCAAAAGCTGTCTTTACATAACCGTTCTTTCGAGCTGTCCTGTGTTGAACACCCCACCAACTTGCAAGAGTCTTATAAGTAGAAGTAAACTTTCTATATTTATCATCCCCCTCTTTTTGAGAGCAACCGATTGTTCTTTGCACAGCCTTACCTGTCCCACCATAACAAAGAGCGAAGTTACACCCTTTACCATTACCTCTAAGGTCTTTCCAATTGGGTAGATTCTTAGCATTCTCCCCGTAGAAAGCAGTTGCAGTTATTGTGTGGAGATCACCTATACGATCAGAGCCGCAAGAGCAGTAAGTTGGGGTGGCTTTAGGTATGTCATCTTCATTCATTTCTCTAGGGAACTGATTACCACAATCTGAACATTCAAAGAAGGCTTTGATCCATAGGGGTTCACGACTGAGGTTAGTAACTAAACGAAGCTCTACACCTGCGTAGTCGATTGCCGCTAGCCACCATTTATCATCTCGTGACGTTATACAATCACGCATATAAGAAATGATAGCGGGTTTCTTATATGCGTCTTTACCGTAAGCAGGGATTCCTTGGAAGGGTACTCGGCATCCTCCGTCTTTAACTTTCCAAGGTTTAGATGTGGACTTACAAGAGAAGCGACCCGTATCTGCCGCAAACTGATCGAATCGGGGCTTCAGAGTTCCGTCATAGCCAACATCTTCTACAAAAGGTATGAGATATTGTCCAAGTGCCTTAGAAAGAAACCGAAGGTTCTTAATCTTAGACATGAAGGGGAACTCTTCCTCCGCTTGGCTGATCACATCATCTAGCACTTCTGCTTTAGTAACGACCTGACCTGACTTTTCAGAGGCGATGAGATTAGGGATCTTTAACTCACGAAATAATAGTCCTAACTGTTGGGCAGAAAGAACATCGTAAGTCATGGGGAAATCTACGTTCTCAGACCCTGCTTCTTTCCCGACAAGAGGAACATTCTTAGAGATCTTTTGTATTGGGTCGGGGTGATTTCGTTTAGCTTCTTTCCTAGCTTCGTCTACCCTAACCTTATATGACATTCTATCTTCAGTACCGACTTCTTGGGGGTCAAAGACATTGATAGCCCCTTTAAACTTTCCCTTCATAATGCGAAGGTAGTTTGGGGCGACATTTCGACCTAAGATTTTGGATGCTCCATCATATACTTCAAGTAAACTATCCCACCAAAGTTGTTGCCCCTCAACACATGAAGAAATAGCTTTTTCTCGGTCAATATAAACTCGACTTCGATGCATCCAAGAAGTAGCTACATTACACATCTTTTCAAGGTTATATATACTCATGGTATGTTCGGGAGCGTCTGTGTACTGTTTGAATAAAATGTTCCAAACTCTGAGGGTACACAAAGGGTCTGCGGCGGCATACCAAACGGAGGGCCCCCATGAAGGGTCAAGTTGAGAGTAATCTTTAATGGGGCTGTCAGGGATGAGTTGATTTAACTCAATCATCTTCATATCGCATAGTTCATCGGAAAGAGCTTTTAACCCTCTACCTCCTTTTTGTCGAGGGTTAAGGAGATATTTAATAATAAGAGAGTCTTCCCATTTTTTGTGATCATCCCAACGATCTACACCAAGTGGGAAGAACCCATTATACTCAAGAAACACTGAGTCAAAAGCGATGTTATGAAAGACGGGTTTAGCTTTAGTGTCGGGGTGGAATAACCTTCCAAACTCTTTCCCTACGATTGACCAAGATATATTGTATTCTGAACCTACTTTATGCCCTACAGGAAAGTAGTAGGCTTTTGACTCATTAGGTGCGAGTTGAATCCCCACAATAGAGTCAACAGTACGACCTTCAAAAACTCGGTTATCAAGCCCTGTTGTTTCTATGTCTGCGCCATACACTTCAACAGCCATGCATTCTTCAATGGCTTGTGGTAAGTTTTCTGCTGTACCCAAGATTAACTCTACGTTGTCCATCCAAGGGTATTTATCGACTTTAGGTTTTCTTAAATCCGCTAAAAAGTCATCGAACAAAATATACCTCCTTTGTTCTTTTATTGGTGGGGGTTATATATACATATCAGAATGAGAGATAAGGCCATGAGTAATTTTTGGATTAATGATAGCGGTCAAAACACCCTTAAAGGAAGTGACATCAACCCTCTAAACATCCCTATATTGGCTGATATTATGATTCTTGAGTTTTTGAAGATATACCCGAACGCAAGAGCAGACTTTTATCAACTCTTACCTTCTATGCTTCCTGAAGAACAGTTTCGGTTAGAAAGTTTGATTCAAGAACATCCAAGCGTAATGAAGACTGAGAAGTACCAACAAGTTCAAGAGGACAACTTTCAGTCAAGCATGAACAAATTAAGAATCAATTCAACAACCGTAGGTCAGCTCTCAGGTAAAACCAAGTCTTCGGATGCTCGGAGTGGTTTGAAAGTGAACATAAAGCCTTTGATTAGATAATTTATTTATCATTTGATTGAGGTATAAAAGAAGACTAAGGAGAAAATTATGTCTAATCCGTCACAAGATCCAACACAGCTCGATAAACTACCTCTCAAAAGCAAAAAGTTCCTAGCGTATTTGATTGCTGACATTGGTTGGAAGATCCTTATGTTCTATGTCATTTGGGAGTACCAAACTAAGATCGAGCATTACGCCTTTATGGTTCTTGTTACCATGATCGTAACAAGCGGATTCATTCAGATTGGTTACATACTAGGTCAAGCGGCTCTCGATAAGTACACAACGGTTGCTGTTTCTGCTCTTGATAAAGATGGGAGTAAACCAACACCTCCCTCTTCTCCTAAGAAAGAGGGTGGTGGGGGTTCGGGAGAAGGTGATTTTGATGGGACTCTTTAAAGAAAGAAATGCTATCTCAGCAAAAAGAGTGGCAGAGAAGTTTGCGTCTACTATTAAGAACAAACACTTCCCTCATCCCATACACTATGAAGAGGATTTTACAGTAAGTCCATTCGGAATTAGTGTTCTTTTAACTTTATATCATGATATGCATGAAAATTTGGGGCATATTTCTGGCTATATAGATCCGATAAAACAGACTGATGTCTCTGCATATCAGTGTGCTTCAGATATTCGGAGTTTGTCCCAACAACACCCCTCTGTTAATACCAAGAAAGGTGAGATTAGGCTTGTTGCGGTCGGTCAGTCTGAACTATACAAACCATATAGAGGTGTGGGTTTAGGGGTTCAGATGTACACAGAATTCCTCCGCTCTGTTTGGGATAGAGACAAAGAGCCTTTTGTGTTTATTCCAGATGCTTGTGATGTAGGTCAGACTTCACGAGATGCACGAAGAGTTTGGGCAAGCCTAGCTCGAAGCAAACCTTCTTCTAATCTTTGTATTGCCATACTTAAGCGACCTTAAAAGGAGAAACCAATATGAGTTTTGATAGATCAGCAGACGCTATTAATAAGGAAGACGCAAAGAAGCAAAAAGCCCACGCAGTTAAAGCTGTGAGAGAGTTCAATAAGCTTCTTAAAAAAGTCAAAAAGAAAGTGAACCTAGAAGAAGTAAGCACAAAGGCTCGCTTAAAGAAGTATATTTCTTCTTTTAATGAAGTTGAGTTATATTTAAATCTATACATGGGTACTCTCGAAGAATCTGAGGGTGATAACTCCAATAGAAACACAGTCCTAAACTTATTAACTTCTTTAGTCTTTGAAGAAGAGACTCTCTCAACTGAAGAAGAAGTAAAAGTGAATCGCCTCGCTAGGAGAGGTTATGAGTTTCATATTCTTTGGACAGCGCAGGAGTCTTTAAGAGATTCCCTACCTAAAGAAATAAGGAAGTTCCTCCCCCGCAATCTTACTTTCGATCTTGATGAGGGTGGGAATATCACTCAAGTACGAGATCGTGTAGGGGGTGAGATGAGAGACTTACTTCATAAGGAAACACTTCTCCAAGAAATGATCAGCAACTACAATGATCTCGTAGACGAAGTAAAAGCTGATATGAAGAGTCGATTTTGGGATGAGCAAATTTCAGCTATTCTTACAGCGATTATGATGGAAACAGGAATCAGACCTGGCGGAAACCTCCCAGGAAAAACAACTAGGGGCGCAGAAGAAATAGCTACTTTCGGAGCTAGATCTTTAAGACCTAGACACATCCAAGATTTCCGTGAAGACTTGATCAGTATTGAGTTTAAAGGTAAGGGTGCAGTAGAAAACACAGCAGAGATTACTGATATTGACATTATTAATGCCTTGACTCCATATATAGAAAGAGTTCAAGCAGATGTTGGTTTAGGGGGTAGTGCAGAACCTGCTTCTCAAATGCCGATCTTCAATGGGTTGAAGGGAGAAGTGTACGACATAAAGAACTTGAGAGGCTATATTAAGAGTAAAATTAACAGCAAGAATCTTGCACCTAGAGACTTCCGTAGGCTCAAAGCGACTCGCTCTTTCTATGAACACTTTGAAGAGTGCCAAGAGAAGTTCCATGAGGAGGTTAGGGATTTAGCCACCGCAGGTACTGCGAATCTTAAGCAAGTTGTAGCGGAAAGAGTTTCTGATTTTATTAACAGTGCTGTCGAGAAGGCTGCAGGTCATCTCTCCCATGTACAAATGCAAAACACTATTGATTATTATGTTTCCCCTATGATTGTTCTTAACTTCCTTTCTCAAGGGTATGTTGAGAAGAATATCCAAACAGCAATCGTTAAGGGTTTCGACACGATTTCTTTTGATGTGGATAAGTTCATTAAAATATCAGAGGTGTTTGGGACTGACAGTTATCCTCTTGGTAAGTCAGCTACTGATTTGTCTAGTCTTTTAAATGATATGGATAACGTATTAGGAGAGAGAAGATCAGGTGTGGATTTATTGAATCTTTTAGAGGAGATGGACTCCACGCTCGGTAAAGTCTAAATAAGACTTTTTAAAGGAGCAACATACTATGGCGAATGAATTTGGAGGGAAAGGAAAAGGGTTATATATCCCTATTACTGAAATCGAGCAGGAGTTTATTTCTCGTTTGATAGAGCTAAAGGAAATGTATCTTGTAATACATGACTGGGGATTTGTAGATAACCCTGTGATTACCTTTGGAGATAAGAATCTCCATGTCACATTTAAAATGGTTTTTGATCGTCCTGAGTACCCAATGAGCGTATACTTCTTTGACTTAGAGTTGATGACAAGAAAGGGAGTCTCTTTATTCCGTCAAAAGATGAATACGGAGTATGGAGGTAACCCACTTATGGTCATGCAAGGGTTGGAGCTAGATATGGTTTGGGACATTGCAATTAAGAACATTGACCCCAAGCTTATCAAACAGCTCATGCCTCACACTACGGGGCTTACTTCCCGTCTTCAAGACACAGCAACGAGAGAGATTACTTTGATGGGTAATATGAACCTCTCAACACAGCAAAAGCGAGTGGTCGCTAAGATGGATCAAACCGAAAAATCATTGCCGTTAATAGAAGCAGAGATGAAGAAGCAAGCTAGAGAGAAAGTGGAGAAGAGCAACCACTAAATCCTTTATCTCTCCTTTGTTAAGAAAAGAATTAAACAAAGGGTTGTAAGATGGAATATGTAGATGAAGATTGGCCTAATCAGTTCTGGTCAAAACTTATTCAAAAGAGCAAGTTGAATTGGTCTATAACTTACGACACAAGAAGAGGCTTCCAAGCCCCCATATCTTGGAGAAGTGGTAAGTTCTTTAGAAGCTACAATCAATGGGAGATTTCTTGTGAAGTTGGTTTCTTTGGTCTTACTTTATCTTTTAGGGAAAAAGATGGAGCGATAGAAACTAAAAAAGGAATCCAACCTGTTCTTATTTTGGAGCATAATACTTCATCCCCTCCCGTTTTATTTAAAAAGGTATATAGAACACCTCATAAGAAAGTAGACGGGAAGGAGATTGGTAGGGGTGCGGTGAGTAGTTTTCACGCACCTGGCTACAACTTAAAGCCCCACATTGATGACCTAGTTGACAAAATCTTAGAGGTGGTCAATGGGTCTGATCTTTTAAACTCTGTCTACTCTGTAGATGGCGTTCCTATGTTGGGGTTAGAAATAGTAAACACTCATAACCAAGGTGCTGTTTACGCTTTATATGAGGCTTTAGAGGAGGGTGATGTTGCTCTTATTGACAATCAGATCGTAGTGGAGCTTTTAGGGAGTCCAAAGAAAGCTAGTGTAGTTCGAGTAGCAACCAAAGCATTACTTAAGAGTGGTTTGGAAAGGGCAAAAGCATAATCTTTCTCTATGGGGATCTGATCAATAAGGTTTTTGTTCTTTAAGTTCATTTTTATATCTAAGTCCATATCCTCCACGCCTGTCTCTTCCCCACCACCCATGTCTCTCACATCAAGATTTAAAAATTGAGCTTTTCCGTTTCTTGGGGGTATTGGGAGTTTCTCACAGCATGGTAAAGTAAGGATTAAAAATAGGGTGAAAAGGAGTCTCATGGATTGATCCTTCCAAAGTAGGTTTTTGAGATACCCTTTTTTATTTATTTAACAACTACCACCTTACTTGCTTTCACCTGCGTCTCTTTCTCTGATAACATAGTACCCTTCTTTCCATGCAGAAATAAGAATGCGAACAGAGGAAGGGATCTCCCTATCCAAAGAAAAGCACTCAGGGGTTTTTTTAGAGTCTGTAGTACAAGTTTTCACTTCGTAAGAAGCACAGTGTTTTGAGTCAGAGCAAGTTCTGTCTATGGGTATTCTTTTTAAGCACCCTCTAGGCTCTCTAAGACCCTCTTTCATCAAAGGTGTGCAGTCACCCCTTAATGCTCTGTCTATAGACTCTGAAGATACAGGGTCTATAAAACCCCCCCACACAGTTTCCTTTAATTCTAAGAATCCTCCCCAAGCCCCCCCTGCTTCAGTAGGCATAACACGAGCTATTTTAGGGTTTGACCAATTGCTGTCATTTATCTTTGAAAAGATAAGTCCATCACGTCTATAGATCATTAGTGATACTCCTCTTTCATTCTCTTCAGAGCCAAGACAGAGCTAGCACAAACCATTTCTGTAAAGATCTCTTCAGAGCTAAGGTGTTCCACTACGTCAGAAGAAGGCGAGGCTATAACACCAACTACAGTCTTAACTGAGTCTTCATCTTCTTCATGCTCATATAGGATGACTTTAAGGTGGGGTATTATGGCTTCAACCCCCATCTTTCTTCCGATATTTACCCATAAATGCACAAGTTCTATTGGGCTTTGTGCTTGGTCAGAGATATTCTCTAAAACTTGGTTAAATAATTTAATGATATCTAATTCTGAGTTATTGTTCTGTGTCATCTTCACTAAACCTTTGAGGGATTTGTTGGAGTAGCTTTCTCCAATGGGCGATTGATTGATGTTCTAGTGAACAAATTAAATCATACCCTTCCCAAAGCTTTAGTGTTTTATCTAAAGGTAAAACTTTCTCTTTTGTTAAAAGCTCAAGTTGTAGCCCAACCCTTTTCCCCATTGATTCTCTATTAGTTATGGGTTCAGATTCTTTGAAATAATCTTTCTCCTCCTTCGGTTTATACACCCATTCTGAGAGGTCATACTTTCTCTCTAAAGCAGAGCAGGCTCTATTAAACTCCAACCCTTCTTTTTCCATAACAAGTGCGATGACATCTCTCACTTTACCGCAGGCGAAACAGTAGAAAGAATTGGATTCGGGATAAGACCTAGCACTAGGTGTGTTATCAGATCCATCTCCATGCAGATCACAACTAAATTGTTGTTCTCCACCACCTTCGTAAACGCTATAACCGTAGTCTGAAAGAACCCTTTCTATCGAGATGGATTCTTTTATGAGATCAGCTCTCTTCATTGTGTCAGTGGTTGGGGGTATGTGTCAGTGGTTGGGGAAATAGAGTGAGTAACGCATTCTCAACTGACTCTATTTCCTTTTCAGCACACAAGTAATAGCTTAAAACATTTAGAATATAAGATTGGATGCCTCTGATCCATTCTTCAGGTGTTTGAGGGTTGTGGCTTAGTTTGATAATGTCATTTACTTGCTTACTTGCTTTAGGGAGATGAAGCCCTATCTCTCCTCCATGATATACGACAAAAGCTTGGAGATTAGCGTAAGTAAGTCTTAGACTCTCAAGCCTAAAGTCTTCACAGGTGGAATACAAAAAATGCTCTGCACAGGGGCTTTGGGCATCCAATACAATACCGTTCCCACCACACACACAATCGAGTGGAGTATTAACGATCTTTTTTAAATCTTCAAATGTCATTTTTAAGTCCTTCTTTATCGGGAGGCTCTTCACCTCACTCGGCTTATATATAAGATTAAAGGACGGTTGTTTTGATTATTTTAACAGCTAAAAATAAAAGACTAAAATAAAAGCAAACATCTTTCAAACTAGACAACATTGCGTTCTTTCTCCCGCATTTATTCTGCTTTGAATCGTATTGGTTTATACATTTAAACGCAGAGGTAAGAGCTGACAATAAAGCACTACTAACCACACACACTTCAAAACTATTCATCACACCCACCAATCATCAAGACTCCCATAAGGGATTAACTCATAAATCTCATTAGGGATACTACCAACACACTCGTACTCGAACCACTCCCCTTTGAGTCTCCATTTCTTAAGAGTCTCATGTATGTCTCTTTCTCTCCAACCTAATCCGTTTAAGCTACAGATCATTTTTAACTGTGCCGCATTACCTGTCTGTAATGTTTTTAATCTTCTTTCGGGGTTCTTTGATCTCCCGATCTTAATCCTACCAGAACCTTTTGCTTGGATGAAATAAAGGCTGTCTCCATTTCTTTCTAGCAATATTGTTTTTTGTCGTTCCAATAAGTTTTCAATGCTAAAGTCCATTTTTATTTGAGTCTTTCTTCAAGCTCCACCATTGTGTTAAGAATACTTGAACTCTTCTCGGAAATACTCTCTTCTAAGTCTTCCATAGTGTCGAGTAAAGTTGCTCTTTTAGACCATCCAATAAAAGCGACTTTAAGTTGGCTTGATGTTCGGATGCTCATAGCTTGGTTAATAAAAGTCTGAGGATCGAACTTTAAGTGGGTTGGGTTAGTTAAGACAGCTTGTCGTAAGTCCGTTTTAAAACTACCCTCACTCAAAAACCGCATAATAACGAGAGGGTTGATATATTTATCAATCGTTACTGTGGTGTCAGAGTGGCTAAGTGCGATCTTAGCTGACTCAATGGCCTCACCAATTGTCTGAGAAACTTCTTCAGCAACTCTTTCTCTTAAATCTTCTACTTCATCGACAACGAATGATTTGATCCTTTCAAGTAACCTTTCTTGTTTGGCTTTGAGATGATCAAAAACAGATTGAGTAGCTTTTAACTTTCTAAAGTCCGTCAGTACAAGACCCTCTCCACCTACTAAATTTTTAAAGTAATTGTTCATGGAAGAGTTGCTGACGATGTTTCCGTTCTTATTTTTAAAGAGGAATGTTTGCCCAAAGAGTAAGTCTGCTCTACCTACTTTCGTGTCTTCTGAAAGCTCTTTTATAATCTTAACGACATCAGGTTGAGTTACTCGGATAAAATTTCTAGTAGAACTCTTTCCAAGAAACTCAAACTCAACAGCGTTTTTGAGAACCCTTGAAATACTATCTATACTTAAAGCACTTGCCCCGAAAGTATCAACCTCAATCGGCTCTTCTGTTCTTTCATCATAGATAGTCTTTCCATCTTTATCTTTAAGTTTAGATGTCCCAACCCCACCTGGCCTCACCCCTGTCTCCAAAACGATAGACAAGATGACAGCCTTCATTCTTTTATTTACATCTTTAGATTTGAGGTCGGTTTTTACAGCTTTGACAATACTGTTGTATTTGTCGATTAGAATGTTCATCGCCCTCATTTTAGCTTTAACATCTTTGTGTAAGTTATCAAATAAATCACTTACATCTGAAATCTCTCCGTCAGGATCAACTTCAACAATCAATCGCTGTGGGAGATGTTTCATCATTTCTTGAGAGATTGCTTCACTCATGTGTTCTTGGGAAACTTCAATCATCTCTGAGTCAAACTTCGCTTCAATTTTGCTTTGGAGAGATTCAAGCATAGAGTCTTCAAACTCACCTTTAAATAGGATCGTGATTAAAAGTTTAACTACTGAAGAGTGGTTTTTTGGGATGATATATTCATTTAAGAAATTCTGAACATCTCTGTCATCCTCAATGAACTTTTTTTGCAAGGTGTCTTGTTGCTCTTCAGAAAGCTTTGGTGAAGTTAAGTAAGTATTTTTTTGCGCCTTCCTTCTTAACTTCTGTAAAACCCCACTGAAATATTTAATCCCGTCTGCGACATGGGTTGAAAGCAACTCCCGATCTTGTTCTGTAGTGGCGTGTTTCATTTAGTCCTCTTTCTTTATTTGCTCTTAGATACAAAAAGAGGTAGCATAAATAAACTATACTACATCATCGAGGGGGTCTGATTTTGGTTGTTTAGCCTTCGGGGAAGACCCCATTTTGAAGTTCATGGGTGTGTTCAGAATCCGACCGACAGGCCAGCTAACTTGAGCGTCAAACGACTCGAACGGTGCTTGATCTCTCGACTTCAAACACTGATAACGAATCATATTCTGATCTCTCATGTCATCTCCAAACCATCCTGCAAAAACAACATCTGCTGACCGCTCCGCTTCATTAGCATAACTCAAGTGAGTGAGGTTATACTTTCCGTCATTCTTCTCAGCCGCTCGAAAGCCTTCACGATTAATCTGAAAGAGACAAAGGATAGGTATGCCTTGACCCCGATTAAAGCCCATAGCAGTTTTCTTGAGATCTCTGATGACCTCATTCAAACGCTCTGTTGTTGAAGGTGTCCATCTACGAGGACTCATCAAAAGAGCATGGTCAACAACAACAAGTTTAACGGGGTGTTTTTGAGCTAGTGTTTCTGCTTTTGTTCTCAGATCTTCTACGGTAAAGTCGAGACTATCAGGATCTGCAACCTCAAAGAAAATCTGACCGTAATCACCGTTAACGATTCCGTCTTTTAAATCTTGTACGACTTCCCTAAGAAAGAGTTCTTCGTCTTTTGACACTTTACCTTCTCGGATTGCTTTGGGGTCAAGCCCAACATCGGGGTTTGGTTGTTGTTGAAGACCTAAAGCAATCCTCTTGTCTCTAAACTTAGGGTGCATAGAGTGGAAAGAATAAATAGCTCTTCGGCATTGAGAATAGTGCATCTCCAAGCTGAAGTAGATAGTAGATGTACCTCCATAAACAGCTTGGTTGTACACCCAATTAAGAGCTGTCTTGGACTTCATGTGTCCTGTGAAGCCTGCTAAAATGTAAAGCTCTTTCCTTCTGAAACCACCGATAGCACTGTCGATGATCTGTAATCCTGTTTGGGGTAAGTTTTCCACTGTTGCGTCCTTAATCTTTTGTAGTTCTTCAAAGAAATCATCTCCATCCCCTAATGCTTCACCACCAATACGAGATCCGAATGTCGGGGTGAGAACGTCATGGATTTCTCTTAAAATAAATTTAGAAGCATCTCTTGCTCCTTTTAAAATTCTCTTCTTCTTCCCTTCCTTGATCTCAATACCGCTACGAGTTATTTCCTTTACTTGAGCTACAATCTCAGAAAGGCTCATAAGTCTCGCTTCTTCAACCTGCTTTTCGATAAGAAATATAAAATCCCCCCGATAAGCAGGTTCGACAGAAGAAATAGATCGGACACGATCAGCTTCATCAAACTGATTATTCGCTTCAAAGAAATTAATCGAAGTTTGTTGATTGGGTAAGTGACTGTGTTGAGCCACAAAATCTTTAATGTAGTCGTATATTACTCTGTCCGTAGGTAGGTCAAAGTTAAGTATACTTTCTCGCAACGATGTGAAGTTATGGAGCATAGCCTTCTCATTGTCGCCCACTCTCTTTTCGGGTAATATGCTTCTAAGAATCTTCATAGTTTAATCATCTTATGCTTTTTAGTAGGTAGGTTTGAGTTAGGTGAATCTATCCCTTGTATAGCAAGCCCCTTGCCTTTCCCGCCACCTCCTTTAACAGAACCAACAAGAGAAATTCTTTCCCAACCATCTAAAGCGTCATCAACGGCTCTTGACCAAGAGATATGACCTTCCTCTAAAGGTTTATTTGGTTCGATAACAAGCCATGTAGGTTTCCCTAAGTGTTGACGAAGTTCTATCGTCTCAGCAAGTACTTCGGGCATAGCACTATTTCGAGCAGTCTTAACCCCCAAACGAATAATGAGAAGCGTTGGAGACTCAGCTAAATCTTCTAAAGAGTTCGCTCTCAAATCTCTGATAAAGTCAGGGTCAATAATCTCAGTATTAGTACGTCCTAGATTGGAGAGCCACGCAGAAATAAGCGTAGCGTCAGATACTACTTTAATGAACTCTTCGGGTTTTTGATGTACTACAAGAGCAGACCTCAAGTGGAGCATTAACTCTGATTTATTAGCTGTGACAACCACGCACTCTTTAACTTTGTTTTTAAGTAAGCTATTACGTCTTGTCGGGATCATTTCTAATCCTGTCCAAGCTCTTTTTGCTTGGTTGGAAAGAGCCTTCTTAATTACGCAAGTACAGGGTATTGCTTGAGGCATACCTAAATGACCGTCATCGACTTGGATATATCCATAGTCATGACACTTTTTGCATTTACTCATATTTTTATCCTTTCAAATCTATATATCAGAATCAACCTTACCTTACCTTACTTTAATAATGTCTTGAGCATCCTCTAAAAGACCATCAAAAATATCATTTAGCTCAGATTGACCTACCTCAAGAATCTCATCTTCAGACCCTTCCTCTTTAAGTCTCTTTCCTAGTACCGCTTCAATCAACTTCATTTTTACATGGAGTGTTTTCATCACTCGTTCATCTATAGATTTAGGGGCGCAAATGTGGTAGCTGAAGACCCTATCATGGATGCTACCTATACGGATCATACGACCTATAATCTGAAGGTAATCTCCTGCTGACCAAGGGGTGTCATAAAAGATTACAGCTTTGGCGAGTTGGAGATTAATCCCCTCTGCCGCAGCCATTGTGATTAAACAAGCTTTTGTTTCACTTTCGGGATCTTGAAATGCTTCTTGGCTTTCTACTCGTTGACTGCCTGACTCAGCTCCTGTAATACGGCAAGTCTTAATGCCTTTACCTTCTAACTCCGCTTCAAGGATGTCAACCATACTTCTAAAGCGAGAGAAGATAATCACTTTCTCTCCTTCGAGTTCATTCTGTAAAAGATCAAGAAGGGTTTCTAACTTTCCACTGTCTCCATCACAATCAACGAGAGCAGGATGGTTTACGATTTGTTGACATACAGTAACAGCCGTCAACTTTGTGACTTCTCTTTCTATAACCTCACCTGTTTCGGGGTCGATAACTTCAAGCAAGCCCTCAAGAGCTTCTTTATACTTATCTTTCTGAGGCTTTGTTAAAATGCAGTTGATAACCTTTGTCGTAAGGGGAGGTAGCTCTTTAGCTACTTCATGTTTAGGTCGCCCGATAAAATAAGGATCTATCTTTTCTCGGAAAGCTTCAACGTCTCTCTTTCTATGCCCCACAACAATCTTAATCCGCCTACGGGAGCCGGGGATTGTTTGGTCTCTTGTGATACAATACTCACGCATGAAAGAGGTCTTGGTGGTGAACAAGTGAGGTACAGTTACCTTATATATAGCCCACGCCTCCATGAGTCGATTCTTAATTATAGTCGCTGACAATGACCAAACTCTTTCGGCACTTCCTGCGAGGTGCTTACAGACTTGATGCACCTGTGCTTTATCGTTTTTGAAGGCGGTGGCTTCATCAAAGATCATAACATGACCTGTGATGGGTTGGAGGTATTGGAAGTCCATAACCGCAGTTCTGTACCCCATAACCATCGCTTTCGGACCTTCGTCATAGTCCTTAAACTCTTGGTGAATCTTAGCTCTTTTCTTTTTTGTACCTAGACACTTGAAGATCCGCACCCCTGTGGTAAAGCGATCAAACTCTGACTCCCATTGCCCAACAGCAGATTTGGTTGTACAAATGATTGCAGGCATTTTGGGTTTCCTATCCCATAGGTAGGAAACTGCGGCTATAGTCTGAAGAGTCTTCCCTAGTCCTGTGTCATCACCTAACACAAATCTTGGCATAGCTATAAGATGAAGTATGCCTTGTATCTGATAATGCCTTAGTTTTAAGGAGTCTCCGTTATCAAGTCTTGTTTTGAGTATCTTAGAGGGAGGGGCTTTTAGTTCCTCTTTTGCTCGGATCACTCTTAATTTTTCAATAGTTTTGAGGAGTTTATCACTTTCCATTGAGAGCCTTTCGTAAAAAATGGACTCCCCATATATATAAGAAAGCTAGCTTACTCGAAGAATATTTTAAGTAACTCCCTGTATCTCAAGGAATGTTTGAGTCCCATATTTTCGATCAAATTGTACTCAACTATATGATCTTCAATGCAATCTAGCCCTCCCCCTTGTATTAAAACTTTAGCCATAACTACAGGCGACCAAAAGCGATATACCCACAAGATTGCTTTTCTTAATATGTTATTAACCTTGGCTTCTTGAGTTAAAGAAAGTGTAATCCTATCGTCTTTGAGTGGTTTTCTATTACTCCTGCTACCATGACCATAGTATTTTTCAGCATATATCCGACCTAAAACAGAAAACTCCTTTGAATATCTGATTGAGTCTCTAGGCACTCCATAGGAGTTTTTAAACATCCGCAAAGCAATCAGCTCAACTAAAGGGTCTTCTGCCTGTCGGAGGATGCTGATAACTTCTTTGATGGCCAGCTCTGTCATCTTATTCAGGACAACGTGTGTTTTTCTGAACTCTCTGGTTTTACTCATCCTGTCCTCCTTTTATTGTTCTCTTATATATGTAGATAGAAGAGTTATAAGAAAGGAGAAGCCCAATGAAAAACCTTAAACCTTTATTTTTTGAAAACTCAAAGATCCCTGTTTGGCTTTCTAAGCTTGCCCCAATCGAGATAAGTGCGATCACTTTATTTTGTTTTGTCTTCTCTAGGGGAGAGATCAGTGAAAAGACCAAACGGCATGAAACAATCCATTATCAGCAGTACCTTGAGACTTTTGTTATTGGGTTTGTACTCGTCTATTTTTTCGACTACCTCTATTCAGCGATCATCAAGAAGAAAGGGTTCACTCGTGATTCTTATCTTGCGATCCGCTTTGAGCAGGAAGCTTGGGAGTGTGATGACTTTACTAACTACCTAGAGACAAGAAAGAGATTTTCTTGGTTGGATTATCCTTTGGGGGGAGAAGAATACCCGCCCCCTAATGGCGGTGAGTAATTAAAAATGTCTAAGTTTTACATCGGTTGGAAGCACTACAATCAAGAGACACCTGACTTTCTCATCCTTCCTCTTTTGGTGCTTTTAATGGTTCTCTTTATTCTAGTTTACTTCTTAATCAAGGACAAATGACATGAAGCAGAGTCGGTTTTTCTATACTTTCTTTATCGACTCTCATAAGTGATCTCTAACCACACTCACATAAGGAGAAACCAATGAAAAGAACAGCTTCAGAAATAATCCGTAACCTTGAGATTCGGATTGCACGACTTGAGAGGCAGTCATCAAACAAAACCGCAAAAGTAACTTCATCAGACTTGAAGATGTGGTTTTACCCACGACCAAAAAGAGTAAAAGTTGTTACTCAAAGTGGTTCTAAGTTAACTTTAAAAGATGTTAAAAACATGACGAATGTTAATCTTTATGTATATGGTGTCTACAATGACGGGAGTGAAGATTCAATGTTGTTAGTACACATTGATGGAGAAGGTAGACTTCAAAAAGGTTGGGATGGTGGGTTTAACTTAGACGGCTAAGTTATAGACTGCTTTGTTAAGTCCTGTTTTCCATAGTAGCGTTATCATATCTGTATCCTTTGTAGTTTGTTTATATATATACTTATATGATATTAAATTCACCAAGTAACGGAGAACCCAATGAGAAGAACAGCTAGTGAAATCATTAATAACCTTGAGTCTAGGATCGAGAAGCTAGAAAGGTTTGCTAGTGATACAGTAGATCTGCGTTATGTTCACGATCTTGCCAAGCAAAAACTATCAAACAGAAATGTTGTTGATGTGCAAAGAGGGAAGGACCCTACAGGTCGAGAGATGGTTTCTATCACTCTTTCTAATGGTGTAGAAATAAGCTACTCAAAATACCATAATATTATTATGACAACATCTACGGGTGACGCTTTAGATATTGGAAACCCGCCTCATGAAATGATGAATGAACAGATGGATTCAGACATAGCTAAATACAGTCGTTTTTAAGTCCTATTTCTTTACGACCTCGACACCATTTAGAGTCTTCAAGCGTCCAATGTAACCTTTTACGTCCTCTTTTGCGTTTAAGAGCTAACTCTGCTTTCATAGCTTCAGATCTGTTAGCGTATACTTACCCCCTTGCGAAATCTCCCCCTTTTTTGTATCTTACATTAGAACAAACATAATGTGAGGTAAATCATGGGACAAAAAAAGTGTGGTAAATGCAATCAAGTTAAAGACACATCTGATTTCAATAGGGCTAAATCTCGTAAAGACGGCTTTCAATCCTCATGTAAGGATTGTTTAAAAGCATACCGAGATGCAAACAAGCATAAGGCTAAAGACTATAATGCGAGGTATCGGAAAGAAAACCAAGAGCAGGTAAAAGAGCGAAGGAGAAAGTACAGGGAGAGAAATAAAGAAGAAATAAGAGAAGGGAAAAAGCTATGGGAAAGAGAGAAAAGAGCAAGGCATAAAGAGGAATTACTCACCAAACATCAAAGTGGTGAGTGTTTAAATGAAGAAGAACAAAGACTAGTAGACTTCTGGATAAGAAAAGAATTTCTTCAGTCTGTGAGTGTCGAAGAGAGGGAACGCAACTACCGAAAGGTATGGAAAGAGAGAAACAAAGAGAAGATAAAAGAGCAAGGTAAAAACTATCGAGAGGAAAACAAAGAATGGATAAGGTTGAAATCAGAGGCGAAGAAAGTGTGGTCTGTCTATCGGATAAACTTTAACGACAATACTTACTACATAGGGATGTCTAACAGATCAGATATAAGATTTAACAAGCATAAAAGCCTATCCTTGAGGGGTCTTGCTCAAGACGCTTTTAATCAGAAAGATTGGAGCGATGCTTCTTATGAAATACTAAGCCAACATAAGAGCGAAGCAGATTGCTTAGATGAAGAAAATAAACTTATAGGAGAGATGATGAATGACCCTAATTGCCTTAATCAAAAAACAGAAAAGCGATCCAAGCACTATTGGGTATATGTCATACAAAGTGAACAAAAGAGATATGGTAAGAATGGTAAGGAGCTACCTGGTTTCTTCTATGTAGGGATGACAACAGACCCTACAAGAAGATTAAGAGAACACAACGGGCTGTACGCTAACGGTAAAGAGGGAAACCCAAATGGTGGTAAGTACACATCTAAACATAGACCTTGGGTCGCTAGGGCTTGCTTTGGACCTTATGCTAGTAGATCCGAAGCCTTAAAAGCCGAGTACAAACTGAAAAGAACTAAGCGAGGTGCTTCTAGGTGCAAGTGGTCATCTAAGGACTCGCCTTTATGTGTGGGCTTAGGTGAGGCACACCCTTGGGTTTCGGATTCATCGGGTTGGAAGCCACCAAAGTAATGAGGTCTTTGCTGACTTTCTTAATTGTTGGCTTTGTATGACGTATACGACCCATTCACTCATCTATGTAGTTCCTTTATCTAATCTCTTACATATATTATATAGGAGAGTATCATGGATGTAATCAGAAAAATCGCAACCTTACACATACAAGCGAAAAGCTATGATCGGATTGTATATTCTCCAAGACCACTGGGGTCATTTCGGAATGTTCGACAGGACAAGACTATAAGTGCCCTCCAAAAACCAAAGGGTCTTTGGTATGCTTGCGATAAGGATTGGAAAGAGTGGGTGCAAAGTCGGAATCCTAGTTGGGCTTCGGGATACCAACATAAATATTTACTTGAAGTAAATCTTAATCGTATGTGTGTAATACGAAAAAAACAAGAATTATGGATATTTACAGGGAAGTATGGCATAGAAATAGGTGGGGAAGATGCGATAGATTGGGTTGCTGTCTCAAAAGATTATGATGGTATAGAAATCTGCCCCTTTCAATCGAGTGAGAGACTGAGTGTCCATTGGTACTACCCTTGGGATGTAGGTAGTGGTTGTATTTGGGGTTCGAGTGCCTTTAAAGGTGTTACTGAGGTAGAGAACGATATTAAGGACAATGAGTCTTACCCTTCTTTGGAAGAAGAGGATGATTGGGATGGTTGGGAGGATTGGGACTGAAATAATGTGTTTTTAATCCTTTTATTCTTTTAGTGTCTTAAAAACATAGATTAAAGGATAACACAGATGAAGACACATATATCCGAACTTATAAAGATAGCATACGAGCATGACGAGTTAAGGTCAGACTTAGTGCCTTTGATTAAAGGTGAGCTGAAGTTAGCAAGACCCTCAAAGAAAAAAGTTAAACAAAAGAAGAAAAAAGAAAAGATAGAATTAAAACTGAAAAAAGATAATTGTATAAAAGATGTTCTTTCTAACTTTTCTTTTGTGGGGTATATAAAGAGGGAACATTTCGGGGAGAAATGGATACATCCCGAAACAAAACTTCCAAATACAATCAACACGATTGTTGAGAAGGCTAGAGAAGGGGATGAGCCTGCGATTGAGATTGTCTTGGGGATGTGGTCTGAGTTTGAAGAATCTGAAAATGAACTTTCTAATGAGGATTTGGAAGGTATACGAGAAGCATTTGATGATTTAGATTTAACTGATTTCCGATCAGGGGATGCAGTACAAGGGTTCTGCTCTTTAGTTGGGAAATCAATGTCGATGGGGTCGTGGACAGGTAGAAACACTTTAATTGGAGAGTTAGTGGATGACACCCTTTGGTCTATAGATGCTTCTTATTCTCCAGTCATAAGGGCGGTTAAAGAACTTGGGAAGTCTATTGATAAGAATAATGATGGGAAGATTGAAGCAGTTGAGGTTGTGGATTATGTTAGGTTGGCCGCAGAACAGGGTTTAGATTTAGATCTTGGTGATCTTACCGCTAGTGGTGTTTCTGCTTCACTATTGAAGAATGCTTTAGAGGAAGTTCTTATCTCAGCACTTATGGCAAAGATGACCTTTACCGAAGGTGTTGCAGGGTCTGTAGGTAAAAGAGTAGTAGCGAAGGTAGTTACCCATCTTTTAGGTTCTGTTATGGATAAGTCAGGCGTAAGCGATATGATTGATGGGGCAACACAGTCAGCTATTAATTTTGTTGCAAATAAAGCAGACATTGTAGGGGATAAAGTTGGGATTAATAGAGTAGGTACAGCTCTAAAGAGAAGGGCAGAAGCGGCGTCTCTTGTGCCTTCTAAAATTAATTCTAAATACAAGAATGAGGTTCAAGATATAGCAGGCAGTCTCGGAAACACCCCTTCAGCAAGTGAAATAGAAGAGGTAGCAACTAAAGCAATGCAACTAGCCGAGAAGTACTTCGCAGAAGGCGCTGCTGAAATAGATAATGCGATCAAAGACTCTTTGGTTTTTAAGGGGGGTCAAGCTACCACCCCTGAGATTCTTAAGAAAACACTAAAGAAGTTAGGTTCAGAATCAAGTATTGATAGCTATGTGGAAGAAAGACTGCAAAACAAGGACAATCATACAGGGTTTGTTCTTTCTTACCTTGAGCAACAGCTCCGTACCTTACAAGCAGAACAACACATCTCAAATAACATAGGTTCTTTATCTCAAGAGATCTACGAAAGGTTCATGGGCGAGTTTTCAAATAAAGAAGAAAGAGATGATATTATCGACAAGATAAAGAATGGGGCCTTGTAGTTTTTTTATGACCTTCTTCTTTTAGTTTATTATAAAAATGAGGGGTTATGATATGAGCAAGAAACATATGATCGTAAGAGTGGCTTCAGTACACATTGCAAATCAAAAGAAACAAGGAAGTCAGTTCGACCAAATGATAAGAGTCGCTGCTATGAACTATGAAGCAGGGGTGAAAGACTCCCTTAAAGGGATGCTTCTTAAATATGTTGTAAACCCTATTGATAAGTTCCGTAGACATCTTGATATTTTGGAAATGCCTGTCGATGACTTGATGGACGATGTTGTTGAAGCCATTGCTCCCAAACTTGCTGAAGCTCTTATGGAAAAAGAAGTAGATGCGGATTTTGAGGAATTTAAAGCGGGAGCTGAACTTCGTTATAGGGAAAGAACACAGTCTCGTTATATGGAGGAGATCGGGAAGAAAGCACCTAAAGGTATGACACCTGAGTTTTATG
>Ga0233439_10000855_pt1 | contig 41608 bp, 43 predicted proteins | sample SI_123_September_6_FD_182713 | JGI IMG/M metagenome (GOLD analysis project Ga0233439, IMG submission 182713) | Seawater microbial communities from Saanich Inlet, British Columbia, Canada - SI_123_September2016_100_MG | ecosystem: Environmental > Aquatic > Marine > Inlet | place: Canada: British... | reverse complement strand
AAAGTTGGAACTTCTTCAACAACCATTCTCCGGATTGAATTTACAAAGCTTTCACTAGTCTTTTCAATCTCAAAACGAACTTTGAGTTTGTCCTTACTTTGTTGTTTGCTTGATATTTTCATTAATTTCACCGATTTGATTATGATAATTATACTCTTCGTCCACGTCGACCGCCTTTTGCACGGCAACCATTATGAGGTTCAGGTGTTACGTCTTCAATTTTTCCAATTCTTAGACCAACACGACTTAATGCTCGAATAGCAGCTTGAGCACCTGGACCAGTATTTTTTGGACCGTTGTGACCACCTTTTGCTTTTACTCGAATATATAATCCGGAAATTCCTCGCTCCTTAATTTGCTCTGCAATTCTTTTTGCAATTGCCATAGCAGCACTTGGAGAGGATTCTAACCGATCTGCTTTTACCATCTGACCACCACTGCACCTTGCAATGGTTTCAGTACCAGTAATATCAGTTACAGTTACAATTGTATTATTATAAGTTGATTTGATATGAGCTACAGCCCATCTTAAAGGACGTCTTGCCCTAGAGTCATATGAAGATCCCCGATCAGTTGTTCTTGGAGGTCTTCCAGATGATGTTCTTGGAGGACGAGTAGATGTTGAAGGAGGTCTTGTTGAAGGTGGCCTTGCTGCAGGTGTTGCAGTTGGAGCAACAGCAGGTGTTGCTACAGGTTCAGATGTTTTTTGTTCTTCACTCATTCTGTTTTTACCTCTGCAGTTTCTGCTTTCACAGGTTCTGGTTTAGCTTCAGTTGCCTCAGCTTCTTTAGCAGGTGCTTCTTTAACTTCAGTTTCTTTAACTGGTGCTTTAGCGCCAGTTACTTCAGCTTCGATTGCTTCAGCAGAATCATCTTTAACAGATGCTGCTTTGATTGCTTCAGTTTCCTTACGTAATCTCTCAGCTTCTTCCTTAATTGCTTTTTTAGGATCAACACGTTCTGGATGTTCCTCAGAAGCTAAACTGGAATTCTCTTTAAAAGTCAAATTTGATTCTTCTTCAATAGTAAGTAAATATGAAGGCGCAGTAATCTCTTTACCATTAACAAATACATGTCTATGAGTAATAAATTGACGAGCTTGTTTCATACTTCTTGCCATTCCTTTTCGAAATACAACACTTTGAAGTCTTCTTTCAAGAACATCTTTTAGAGTTAATGCCAAAACTTGGTTTAATTTTGCCTCACTGGTTAAAAGACCATGACGCTGAAGTTTACCTAAAATTTGAGCAGTTTCTTTCTCAGCTTGACTAGTAGTTTCAATTGAAAGACGCTTTGCAATATTACGATATTTTTTTAAGAATGAACGCATAAGGTAAATCTCTTTCTTACGACGGATCCCATACTCTCGTTTGATGATTGCTTCTTCATCGATTGCAGTCTTGTTCCAAGGATGCATCGGTGTTGAGTACTTTTTCCTAAATTTTTTTGGATCTCCCATTGTATATCTTAATTATAATTTTTAACTAATTATCTTTTCTTCTTAACGCCAATTACCTTACCTTTATTACGACGGAAGTTACTCTTAGTTCGCTGCCCACGCACAGGTAAACCCTTGGAATGACGAATTCCACGAATTGCTTTAATTTTCATTAAACGCTTAATATCATTATCTCGACTAAATTGTAAGTTACCAATTAATAGATGTTTATCTTCACCAGTTGCAAAGTCACGCCTTCGGTTGAATAACCATTCAGGAATACCAGCATTAGCTGGATTTTGAAGCATCTCAGTTAAGGTTGCAATTTCAGATTCTGAAAGAGTACCAGTTAATTTTTCACCAGAAATACCAGATAAATTACATAGGACATGAGCAAAGTTACGGCCAACACCTTTGATTTTAGTTAAAGAAATTCTTAGGTGTTTGTTCCCTGGAATATCTACATTAGCTACCCGTACAATGTGTTTTATGTTTTGTTCTGCCATTTTATTATAAATTTTTGAAATTTGCCTAAAATAGGTAGAAATCAGCTCAAAAATAAGCTTTTTTATCCTCTACGCTTTCACTTGGACAAACTTGAATAGGATAATGAGAAATAGGTTATTTATAAAGCTTTTGGTTTTGTAGGAGGCAGTTCAGGTATTGTTTCAGCAAGATCGATCTTTTCTGCTTTACTTAGAGGATTTTTATCCTGTTCTTCAAGATTCGCTTGGGCCTGTTCCTTATCTGCTTTTGCCTTAATTTTAGCAGCTTTTCTAGCTTCACGCTCTAATTTTTGTTTTTTCCTTAAGATTTTCCCTTCTTCTTTGGCTTGTTGTTCTTTGATCCACTCTTGCTTTTCAAGATGTTTACGATACATGATAATAGAATAATTTACTGGATTGTTGATATGTTTACATAATTGATCTGGTTTACACACTTGAAGCGCAGGATAATAACCATCATTATTACAGTTTGGAGGCATCTTGGTGTCTTTTGGATTAAAATGTGCAAGCTGACCTAAAATGTAACCTTCCCTTAGAGGTTCAGGATTTTTTTTATTCCAATCCATTAGAAATTTCTTCATTGCAAGTTTAGTCCAACCTAATTTTCCAAGAAAGTTGATTAAAACAAAAATTGCTCGTTTTTTACCGTCCTCAATTCCATTCAAAAGTAGTTTTATGCACGGTGGAAAAAATTCTTCAGTTAAAGCAGACGTGATTTCAATATCTTGGAAATCTTTTTCTTTCTTTTCCTTTAACGACTCAGAAAGGTTGTGAAAACGTTCTTTTTCTTTTGCTTTAGTCTGATAATCATATGCTTGCCTTACAAGATTGGTTGCACTTGGACCATTTGGACAAGTTCTGTCGAGAAAAGTTGCAAGTGGCGCCATAAATTTACTTGGATCAGCCATTGGTTTTTTGAAGTTCATTACTTGATTATTTGGAATCGGTAGCGACATTAAACCAGACTTTTCGTGAAGGCTATATGGCATCCGGTAGAGGTGACGGCTGGCGATTAAAATAGTATCAATTTCAATGAAACTGTCGACGTTAAGTTTAGCTATTCTACCACCCATTGGTCCTTTTGTATAATAGATCAATTTAGATTCTTCAACACCAGTTCGCTCTTTGATTTTTTGGTAATCACCACCAACAGATTGCAAGATTTGTTTTGCCATCTCATCTTCGATGTGGTCTTTAATGTAGGCTGCAACAACCCTTGCAACTTCAGGGAAAAGTAGTTTTTTATCTGTGCCGTTGATTTCTGTTGGGAAAGCTTCGAATGGAACTGCGATGTGGAAGCCTTTATTTCCAGAATTATGTAACAAAATTGGATACTCTCCTCCAAAGAAACGTTCAGTACCCTTTACTGAAACATCGTACACCTTTGATTTGCCTTTTTTAATGATAGATTTTATTTTTGAAGTTCCAATATCCCCAAGCATTATTGATTCATAGTTACAGATTATTTCAATTGATTCTGTAGTAAATTCAATTGATTTTGACTTCTTGAACCAACTAATAACGTTGTCAATTCTTTGGAAGTTAGCAGCACTTTTGCTAAGAGTCATTTGTTCTTTTCGATGATTGTTGAATTTTTTTGGTTTACACTGATAAAATACTTTTTTTAGACCATCAATTGGAAGTAGTTTGTCTCTTGGATATGGAGAAAATTTATTTCTTTTTCTAAAAAATTCTGTTCCATCCAGTTCAGATTTAGGGATATTAATAACCCACACATGCGATTCTTTCATCAAGGTCCCTTGAGGCATGATTCTTTCAGGGATGATTTCATCATTAATAGAACAAGAAATTCCATGTAATTTACAGACCCACACAAGTTGTTGAATTAATTTTTGTGAAACAGATTTAATGCTGATAGAATATTCACCTAATTTGTATCCATCTCCACGAATGTAACAGATTAATAAAGGCAGAAAATCTTTTTTTGTTAAGCTCCAAACAAAATCAGGTAGTTGTTTGTTTTTTGCCCCACGTTTACAATATTTCTTAAAAAATGCATACCACTCTTTTGAATGAATTAAAATTTGAGTAGAATTTTCATTTGGATGTCGAATGCTAATATTTCTCTTAGTAATTTTTTGAAGTAATTCCTTGCAATCTTTTATGTATTTGGTTTCTTTTCGGTTAAATGTAAACCCAATTTGGTGGATTGATTCTGTCAGATGCCCTTCTGAAAGATAATAACCAAATAATCTCATCAGCTCGTGAGAAAAGGACAAACTAGAAGTTAACTTTTTTCCTCTAAAAAGATAGGTCCAATACAAATCATCCGGCACTTTTCTTTTGATTTTTTTTGAATTATTAAAGGTCAATAGAAAGTCACCTGATCTTAATTCCTCAACCTTTTTTTGGATGATGTTGCCTTTGTCCCAAATAAAGACACTGTGGTGCTTTGTGGCTTTTAATGGCAATGCGCAATTGTCATGCAATAGTTCATATATTGCCTCTTCATGTTCTAAATGACCTGTGATAGGAGAAAAGACAACATCATGAGATTCACTCAATGAAAGAATTTCCAACAAAGAATTACTTTTTACTCTTTCAATTGCATCTTTGATAGGAATTAATTCAATAGTAGAGTTTGACCTAATAAGGACCGGAGTATCACCTGTAACACTAAACTTACAGCTGATATCTTTAACACCACAATGAGTTAGAAATCGAATAATTAAGTTTGCAGAAATTTTGGAATACTCAACTTCAATACAATCTATGTCGAGAATTAAATCCCAGCCCTTTCTTAATTCCTGTAATTCCTTTTTGGATTTGCTGCCTTTTAATTGCATAACTTCGTCCCAGTGTTCTTCTGAGAGGTGTAGACTAGTCATTCCCCTTTTTGCAAGTTCTAAAACATCACGTGGATAAAAAAGTTGATCTGGACGTTTACCAAAACCTTGGTTGTACCTCGCTGCCACTTCCTTGTCTTCACAGTAAGAAACTATCAACTCCTGGATGTCGGGACGTTTGTAGTATTTGAGGCAGGTGGATTTGTCTAAGGCCATGTTGTACTTGGAGGAGAAGGGGTTTAAATTGGTTTTGGTGTTAGTTAGTGGTTGTTAGAAGTTAGAGTAAAGAAAAAGGGAAAAAGAAGAAAGAAAGAATTATTCATCACGATACATGACAATTTGATGCTGTGCTGATTCAGAAGTAAGAGGATTGTTAGTTTTCGGAATAGCTCCATCAAGTAAATCTCTTGCTTTAAGTGCTTGGTATAAAGAAGGATCATTTCTTAGAACTTGTGCTCGAGTAACACCATCTGAAAGATTATCTGTTATGCGATCAATTAAACTTTTATCATCGCCCCAAGTTGGTCGCATTAATGGTGCCAAAATTCCATCACGTTCTTTGTGAGTGTCGATTGCTTTGTAAAAATTCGCACCTTCCTCACTAGAGCTGACAATACCAGCAATAGTTAATCCATTATAAGTTGTTTCTAATTCAGCTGTGAACTGATCAGCGGACCAGCTTGAGTAATCTACTCCTTTATTATCATCATTTGCCATTTATGTCTCCTAAATTAATTTGGGTAACTTCTTCCTTCAAAATTTTGACTATAGTGTTTTTTAAAATCATCATTCCAAGAAGGTTTATCTTTAGCAAGTTTTGCTTTATACACATCTAAAAATTCAGAAAGACTAAACGTACCAGTCATTTCAAGCTCATTTGCCAAACCAGCAATACTAGCCAAATCACGATTGTAATCAGTATGAGTATAATCTGCGCGAGATGTTGAAATTTTTCGTAAAACTTTATTTTCAACAATTGCTTCAAAAAGTCCAAGACCATTAGGCGTAGAGGTTATAATCTCACTGAATGTTAATCCATTATAAGTCGTATCTAATTCAGTTACAAACTGATCAACAGTCCAAGCTTCAAATGAGTTCACTGGTTTTGGAAAAGCCATATCCAAAAGACCATTATCTTCTAACGCATCATAAAAGCTAGTACTTCCATGCACAGAAGAAGGACTATCTTCAGCAAGTTTTGCTTTATACACATCTAAAAATTCAGGAAGACTAAACAAAGTTCCCTCGCCCATTCCAATTTTGATTGCTAAACCCGCAATACTAGCTAAATTTTGGTTATAGTCCGCATGAGTTGCTGAAACATCTTTTACAACTCCATTTTCAACAAGTGCTTCAAAAAATTCAAGACCCTTGGAACCAGAAGTTATAACTCCAGCAAAATTTAATCCATTATAAGTTGTATCTAATTCAGTTGCGAACTGATCAGCAGTCCAATCAGAGTATTTAACACATCTTTTAAAAAAAGTTTCATAGTGACCACTAAAATCAGCAAGACACCAGGAATTCCAATTTTTATTTTCATCTACCATGTAGTAACTTATTTACGATATACTTTATAAATTTATTGGTGTATTTGTTACTCATTAGTGGTTTATTTGCCAAATCAGAACATTAGATCTTGGTTTAAAGAAAATTAAAAAGAAAAGAAAAAAAAAAAAAAAAAAAAAAAAAAAAAAATCAAACTGAACTTATTCTGCGATTATTTGTTCATCCAATGGTGCTTCACCGTCTTGTGGTGCAAAGAAGCCAAAGAATCTTTTTAATAATCCAGTTGGTTCTGAATTCTCAACATCAGCCTCTGCTTCTTCAACTAAATCTTCAGGAGCTACATCCATTAATTCGTCGAATTCAGAAGTGTCAATTAAAGCCTTAACTTCATCACTCTCTTCTGGAACTTCTAAACCTTGCTCTTCGATAAAAGCAACTAGTTCAGTTATTCTAGCATCCTGACCCATAATTAAATCATCTTTTCGACCAAGTTCGATTGCACACATTTTTGCATCTTCTTGAAGTTGGTTAATTTCGTGTTCACTTAAGATAATGGAACCATCAAGCATACCATCATCAAAATGAGAATCATCAATTACTTCATCAAGCAAATGTTCTAATTCTTCACGCTTCTCTTCATCTAATTCCTTAAGTTCCTCTTTAAGATCTTCTTCAATATCTTCTAATTCTTTTTTAAGATCATCATCGATTTCTTTAAATTCATCATGAAGTTCTTCATCAATCTTTTCAAGTTCTTCCTTAAGGTCTTCTTCAAGTTTTTCTAAATCATCATGAAGCTTCTGATCTTCTTCTTCAAGATCCTTGAGATCTTCTAAGTCTTCAAAAACTTCGTCTTCAAGATCTTTAATATCTTCATACAAGTCATCTTCAAATTTTTCGTCTTCAAACTTTTCATCACCATTTGCATCATCAGCTATTGCAAAAGATGCTAGAAACAAAGTTGCAATGATCATTGCTACAAATATGCTAAAAAATCTTTTAGATTTTTGGCACAGAAAAATTTTTCTTTGAAAATTTTTTAATGTTTTTTTAAAATCCATTTTATCACCTACAATTTTTAATTAACCTAACTAAGTGAAATTGATTTATAAGAATTATGATTAATGGAGTCAATTTAATGTAGAAAAACAAAATAGAAATAAAGTTTAGAACAGTGTTTATTTTTTATTTTTACCAAATTTTTTTGGTTTTTTCTTCTTGGGACTCTTTGACCTCTTTCTACTATGAGTTATTCTAGGTACCAAAATTGGAGCAGAAACAGTTTGAGTTACAGCAAGTTTACTTGATTCAGAAGAGTAGTCTGTAAACACACCCAGATCAGAATTAAATGCAACCCAGATTTCATTTTTTGGAAGATATTTAAACGTTTGAAGTCGATCAATTGTTTCTGGAAGCAGCCCAGTAGAAATACCAGCTACAGAATAATTATTTTCTTGGTACTCCTGAATTATTTCTCTTCTTAAATATTGATCTTGCAAAAAAGAAACCATATCTAAATGACCACTCAAACCATAAACAATTGCAATCTTTGGTCGAGTCTTTTGTGATTTTTGTTGAATACATTGAACCAATGCAGTTTCGATCTTTTCTGCAGCAAAAACACTGCGACCAGTTGACAAAGGTAATTTGTATTTTAAACTAAGCTTGCTTGCGTAATCCACTAATGATTGAGGTATTTTTCCTGGCCATAAAGTAATTGGCATCATAAGACCAGGACGTAAAATTGAAAGCAAATCTTTTTTGGCAGAATGTAAAACTGATTGTTCATGAGCGTAGTTGCGTAATCCTTCTCTTTGTATTTGGATTACATCTTTGCCTACAGGGTCAATTGCTGATTCCCAGTTCATATCAGGATCAACATTGTATAAATCAAAACTTCCCTTTCTGCAAAGTTCAATTAACTTCTTAGTTCCAAATCTAGCATCATGACAAATAAGAGATTCAACAGGATCATTCTTCTCAAAAACAATATTTTGTGTGTCAGATGACCCGTCAATATCAGTTAATGAAGACTCAGTGATTAAAGCATCAATTCCCTCAAATAAAGAGAGATTTGTTGGATTCCAAAAATGATTCACAGCAATAAAAGTATAATCAGCATTATCTGTTTGAAATTTAAAATATGCCATAGAGATATTTTTGAGAGAGTAATTTATAAAAGTTTCACATGAGAGTGACAGTTCCAGATGATCGAATTAGAGAATTATTAATTCAAATAAATAGAGATAAAATTAAAAAAATATAAATTTTAAGAATAATTATAACTTGGAAGCTTGCTTTGCAAAGTCTTTACTCATTTTCTCAATTGATTTTAGAGCTTCTTTGATAGCTTTTCTCGGTTCAGTTCCTTTTGTTTCAATTTGAAAAGTAGGAACTCCAACAAGAGGGTGATCAATTTTGTAAGCTGAGATTAGAACACCTTTTACATTTCTGATCTCTTCTTTGAGTAAATTGCAAAAAGTGTGGGTTTCTCCTTCTAAGGTGAAAACCATCTTTGTTTTAGTCTCTTCGATAACAGTGAATTTCATAGAATCAGTGATTTGAGAGGCTGTTTATAAAGGTTACTATTGCATATACAATAGAACTTCAAAAATAGATATTTTTGTAAGTATCCGTTTATTTTTAATAGAGAAATGATTCCACAAGCCAAGCGTTATTAACAGGATGTTTTTTAAACCACAGTCAAAATATAAATCTCATGACTGAATCAACATCAATCCCCCTAAAAGTTATCGAAAATCCAGAAGATAATTCATTCTATTCTGGGACTCTCCCAAAAGGATGTCGACACTGCGTTAAAGGTGGGAAACTAGTTTTGTTCATAACCGGACTTTGCCCACAAAGATGTTTTTATTGCCCAGTTTCTGAAGAGAAATTTGCAAAAGACAGAATTTTTGCAAACGAGAGAGAGATTACAACAACAGAAGAACTAATCGATGAAGCAAAATTAATTGATGCAACAGGAGCTGGAATTACTGGTGGAGACCCACTAACTGTTCCAAAACGTTGTAAAGAGTACATTGAAATTTTAAAAAAAACTTTTGGAAAAGATTTTCACACCCATTTATACACACCAATGAAACTAGTTAAACGCGAAACGTTAAAATTACTTTATGATGCAGGATTAGATGAAATTCGTTTTCACCCAGATTTAGATAATGATGAAATGTGGGATCGTATCAAACTTGCAACTGAGTTTGACTGGGACATTGGACTGGAAATCCCTTGTTTGCCTGATAAAGAAGAACAAACAAAAAAATTAATGGACTACGCAAAAGACTTTGTAACTTTCATTAACTTGAATGAATTAGAATTTTCTGATACCACTGTTTCACATTACAAGATGTCTGAACACAACTATACACCTAAAAATAATACTAGTTATGGTGTAGCTGGTTCCGCTGAACTTGCACGTGAGTTGATTCGATACAACAAGGAAAAGGAACTAGGACTAACTGTTTACTTTTGTCCGTCACGTTTGAAAGATAAAACTCAGATGGGAAATCGGATGAAGCGCCGTGCTAACAATGTCAAGTTACCAGGTGACATTGTAACAAGTGAGGGAACTTTGATTCGAGGGATTGTTTATCTTAAGGAGTTGACTCCAGGATTTTCTTATAAGAAAAAAATTGAAGCTGCGCAAAGTGATTCTGATAAAAAAGCTGCGTTAATGTCAAAGTTGCAAAAAACCAAAGATGAAATTGCAGACGTCTTTAAGAAAAGAGCTGTGACCATTGATGACAAGAAGTTTAGAATCATTATTAGCAAAAAGTTTGTTGAGAAAAATGTTCAAAAGCTTAAGTTGATGAAGTTAGTTCCAGCAGTTGTAGAAGAGTATCCAAGTCATGATTCACTTGAGTTAGAAATAGAAATTCTTTAAACTAATAAGGATTGTAACTGCCCAAATCAACTTTCCAAGAATAATGATTACGCCTTCCACTTGGACCAATCATTGGCATTTGCGACTGAACCCCCATTTGAGATAAAGCAGCATTGACACTCGGTAAAAAATCTATTGACAATCTAGCCATTAAATTATAATCATCTGGAGTGATGTTTAATTCTTGATTATTATGATCATACTGTGCCACGCAGGCGTGAGTTACACGTTTTTGTTGATCACGATAACCAAAACTGACAGAATCACGACCATGAATTGGGATGGCTACACCAGGAACTTTATTTGTTAATTGCAGTAACCTACACAATGTCCTTTGATCAGTACTGATAGCATTATCATTCATTTGTTAGTTTTTATTGAAGAAGTTTTTAAAAATTGTGGTAATACTAAAGATTATAGTAATTTTTTGATAGTTTTACTGATCTCTTGACCACTAGCTTTACCCTTAAGAGCTGCCATCGATTTACCCATTAATGCGCCAAATGGGGCACCCTTATTTTCATCAATGATTTTTTGAATTGTAGATTCTAGCTCTGTTGAGTCAATTCCTTTAAAATTGTTAAGATCGAATTTATTACTAGCTGTATCTTTAAGCGCTTGGATCATATTATCTTTGTTAAGCTTCTCATCTGCTAAATATTGAAAAAGTTGTTTAAGATTTTCAGTTGTGATATTTTCAGTTTTAACATTTTCTTTACGTTTTAATTCAATTAATGTTGGACCAATGGTTTCTGCAATGAAAGCTGCTTTGATGTTCTGATGTTTAGTTGCAAGTTCTTCAAATAAATTAGTATGAGTTGATTTAACTGTGAAACTTGCAAGATCATTATTTAGTTTGTAATCTTTGATGAATCTTTGAATTTTGTCGTCTACTAATTCTGGAATAATGATTTCACCTTGCTCTCTTGTAGTAATTAGTGGAACATCAGTTTCAGGATACATCCTTGCAGCAGTTGGCATTGGACGAAGAAAACTAGAAGTTGCATCTGCATTAGCTTTACGAACCTCCATTGGAATACCATCTTGGAATTCAATGATCCTTTGATTAATTGCATTAAGGGCCAAAGTAACCCTCGCTTCTTTGTCTGCCACAAGAATGAAGGCATCAATTCTTTGACAGCCAAGTTTAGTTCTGATTTTGGCAAGTTCTTCTGAGGTGATACCATAGTTTGGAAGTTCGTCGCTGTGGAATAACCCACCAACACCAGCATGAATTTTTGCACGCCCACTGAGTTCAGTTCCAACTCTATAATTTGGAGCTAGTTCTCTGCCAACTAATCCATTCCACCCCTTAAGTTTGATTGCTTTTATGATGCCGTGTTTATTCTTGTTTGTGACAATTATTTTTGATTCTGAATCTGCAAGGAGTGCTGTGAGGTCGACATGTTCTAAGTTATCTTTAATATGTAAATCAGATTCTGTAAGTTCATTTCTAAGTTTGATAAGATGGTGTTGCCTGGTTGCTTCCATCCTTACCAAATCAGGAACCAATTTTAGATCCTGCGCACCTTTAATTTCTACACGCCTACCTTCTTTAATTGATACATTCACATCTTGGCGAATAGTTCCAAGTCCACGTTTACAATTTGGAAGTGCCCTTAAAAAGTTACCAAGTTTTTTGGCAGTTTCTTTACAGTGTTCTGGTGAGATGATATCTGGTGCAGTTCCAATTTCAATTAATGGAATACCTAACCTGTCGAGATGATAAATTTTAGTGTGAGGGTGATTTTCAATAGTTCGACAACTGTCTTCTTCGAGGCTAATGTTTTCGATTCTAACAATTCCTTCGCTAGTTTCAATTTCTCCGCCCCTTGCTATTAACGCAGTTCTTTGAAACCCAGTTGTGTTTGATCCATCTGCCACAGTTTTACGCATGGTCTGGATCACAGGTGAAATGTTACTATTAAGAATTTTTGCGAATTGTAAGCTGGCTGTGAGGGCTTGTTTGTCAATTGGGATTGGAGGTGCTGAATCGGTTTCAATTGATCCAGCAGAGATGTTTTTTCCCCTGTAAATGAAAGTTTTTTGTTTAGTTGCTTCGGCTTTTGCTGCAATGTCAACCTTACCACCTTCACCAGCTGAGGCTCTGATAAATCTTTGAAGTTCGAAGTCATAAGAATTGTCTTGACTGATAATAGTTGGAAATGGACCGAAAAGTTTTCTGCCTTCAAGTTGTTGATGGATTTCAATTCCTGATTTGAGTCCTAAATCAGTTAATTCTTGGTCCGTTAAAGGAGTGCAAGATGCTGCTTGATTCTTAGAATCTGTTTGGACTTGAGTCATTGTTGATTTGGTGGGTGTTTGGGGTTTTTAAGTGTTGTGAGTTGATTAGTTGTCACCAGGCAGTGGTTTCTTCCAGAAAGTTTATAAAGTATTGTTATCAAAAAAGCAACTATGTTACGGACATACACTTTAGAGGAAGTTTTAGAAGGCAGAACACTTGAAACATTAAGTACACTTGATGACAAACGAGATTTACAAAGAGCACGTGATGCTGCTCAACGTCAACATGATTGGACTGCTGCAGCAGAAGCAAATGTACTGCTTGGAAGACATTATGAGGCAGGGGCAAATTATAGAAAGTTGGGTGAATTGACCAAAGCACTTGATTGTTTTATAGAGGGATCAAACAAAAGAGATTGGAGATCAACAAAAGTAGCATTAAAGATGCTCTTATTTGGTAGAAAAAATTCTGATGCAAAAAGATTATTTTTACGAAATATTCCAGAAGAATTACGATTTTTAAAATTACTAGCAGATAAAAGGATTTCTTTTTCACCCAAAGAGTATAAAATAATTGCAAAAGCTCATTGGAAAGAAGGACACCATTATGGAGATAAGCCAAGCCCTGAGGAGATTGGAGCATACGTATTAGTCACCTGTGCACGCGATGGTTTGCAGAACCATGGGATGAGAATTTTACATCAAAGTGAAGTATCGCTTGCTGATACTTACGTTAAACTTTATGGAGATTATGTTTTCTCAGATTATGAAACTTCAGACCTCGTTGAAGTGTTTGGTCCAAAGGAAGTTGCCAGAGCTTATGCAGCTAAAGTGTTTGGTTTATTTCCAAGTAGAATAGATGATGAACCAATTACAAATGTAGGCATCCAAACAATAAGAAGGAGAGCAGGTGCTCTAATTAAAGAAAAAATGGAAATTGAAGGATTAGGAGATTTCTTTTCGACCTATAGTGGAGAAGGTTGTAAATTTGATGATGAACGTAGTGATAGAGAGTATGGTTATATTAACAGAGATGATTTTGTGGATTTAGTTAATAAAAAGATGAGTGAGTATTTTGCAGAGACCTACAGCACAAATTGATTATTGATTTTATTACAATTGTTTTTCTTAGGTATATGTCGTCAATGCAACGGGTTTATCTATTATTTCTTTTTATGAAATTTGATGTCTCAAGATTTAGATGTTTCAGAGTTTTCTATTAAAGATAAGATTTATTCAATCAGAGAGAAACAAGTAATGCTAGATCATGATTTGGCAGAATTGTATAGTGTTGAAACAAAACAACTCAATAGAACAGTAAAAAGGAACAGAGAACGTTTTCCAGCACATTTTATGTTTCAATTATCAGAAAATGAACTCAATTCTTTAAGGTGCCATTTTGGTACCATAAAGAAGAAAAGAGGAGAACATAGAAAATACTTGCCACATGTGTTTACAGAACAAGGAGTTGCGATGCTTTCTGGTGTTCTACGCAGCAAGACCGCAGTTCAAGTTAGTATCAAAATAGTAGATTCTTTTATTGCGATGAGAAAGTTTATTCATTCAAATGCACAAGTTTTGCAAAGATTAAGCTCACTTGAAAGAAAACAACTTCAGTTTGATTCAAATTTTGAAAAATTATTTGAAGCTATTGGAGATAGAGATTTTGTGCAAAATCAAGGTATATTTTTTGACGGACAAGTTTTTGATACTTACAAATTTGTGTCTGATTTAATTAGAAGTTCAAAAAAATCAATAATCTTGGTTGATAATTATATTGATGACACCGTGTTAACTCTTTTTTCTAAACGAAGAAAAAATGTTGAAGTAATAATTTATACAAAAAATATTTCTAAAGGGCTGAGACTTGATTTGATTAAGTATAACTCGCAGCATGATCCAATTGAGATCATTGAGTTTAAGGATTCTCATGATCGCTTTTTGATACTTGATGAGGAGATAATATACCACATTGGTGCTTCATTAAAAGATCTTGGTAAAAAGTGGTTTGCATTCTCAAGAATGGAAAAAGGATCACTAAAAATATTAGAGAAGTTAAAGCAAGTAACTAAGCAGCCTAAACAAATATAAACACTAAAAAACCTCACTTCTCTATGGACAAAGAAACATACCTTAAACAATATGAATCATGCAAATGGGTGGCATTTGATGAACTAGAAAAATTCATGCAAGAAGTACTTGTGAAAATTGGAGTACCTGCAACTGATGCACCAATTATTTCAGACGTACTAATTACTTCCGATAAACGTGGAATTGATTCACATGGAATTGGTAGATTCAAATCAATTTACATCGATCGAATCGATGACAAAATTCTAAACCCAATAACTAAAATTGATAGCATTCGTGATAATAAAACTGTAGCTGTTCTTGATGGAAACAATGGAATGGGGATGGTAGTTAGTAAACACGCTATGAACCTGGCAATTTCAAAAGCAAAAGAATTTGGAATGGGAATGGTTGCAGTACGTAACTCTACACACTATGGAATCGCAGGATATTACGCTTTAATGGCAGCAAAAGCAGGAATGATTGGAATCACTGGAACCAATGCTCGTCCTTCAGTTGCACCAACATTTGGCAGTGAAGGGATGCTTGGAACAAATCCACTCACAATTGGATTTCCAACAGATGAAGAATTCCCATTCATTTTAGATTGTGCAACCTCCGCGCAGCAACGTGGAAAAATAGAATCATATTCAAGGATGGGAAAATCAATTCCAGAAGGATGGGTAGTGAGCGCTAACGGAGGAACAATCACTGATCCTGATAAAGCACTTGCAGAAATACTCGCAGGTAACGCAGCATGCCTTCCAATTGGTGGCGCTGGTGATGAAAACGGTGGCCACAAAGGTTATGGGTACTCAGTATTTGTAGAAGTAATGTCAGCTGCACTTCAACAAGGTGCGTTTTTGAAAGCACTGTCTGGTTTTGGTCCCGATGGTTCTAAGATATCTTATCCGCTTGGACATTTCTTTTTAGCAATTGATGTTTCGTTTTTTACAGAGCGTGAATCGTTTGAAAAAATCTCAGGAGAAATTATGCGAGACCTTCGTGCATCTCGAAAAGCAGTTGGAGAAGATCGGATTTATACTGCAGGTGAAAAAGAATATTTGGCTCAGCAGTTTCGTAGCGAAAAAGGGTGCCCAGTTCCCTTAGCTTTGCAGAAACAAATGACTGAACTTCGTGATCGCTTTGAGCTAGATTATAAGTTTGAGTGGGATTAGAATTTTTTTTTATTTTTATTTTAACTTCTTCAACTCTTCTTTGATCACAGAAACAATATCATCTGCACTTTTGATCTCTGTAACCCACCTTTGCATTGGATAGATAACTAGAACAGCACCATTCTTTGGACAAATACCAAGACAACCAGTTTTTGTGATTAGAACTTTATGAGTTAATCCTTGTTGCATAATCCAATATTTAACCTGTTTCACAGTTTCCATAGTAATTGAGGGTGCGCAACTTGGCATGCCAGGTCTTCGCTGCGTTCGATCATTTACACAAACGAAAACATGTAGTTTAGGCTTTGGAGCATTAGGTAGGTTTTGCATGATTTTCTTTAAAGAAGAGTTGCTTTAAGAAACTAATGGAGAATATATGACTATATACAAAAGAGTTTAATAGTACAAGGGATTTAAATGATAGATGAGTGAAGTAAAGTCAATAAAATCATGTAAAAAGAAACATCATATTGAAAAAGAAGAAAGTGATGAAGAATTTGTTAGATCATTTATTGAAGGGTTTGAAGATATCCTCGCAGGCAGAATCACTGAGTGGAAACCCAAACATTAATTTTTTTCTGAACTAACTGGTGATAGTATGGGACAAGTGATCTTATAGAGTCTATACATTTTTGTTGGTCCTTTTTGGAACTCAATTTAATTATGAACACAACTAAAAATTCTTTGTATACAATATAATAAAACCTATACTTCAAAACTTTCTGTTCCCTTAAAAACTTATACCCAAGTGGTTTCCCATTAAAAGGATTTTCTTGTAATATTGAAATTTTTTGGGAAATCCTTTTTTGTAACTGAAGATCTAATTTATTAAATTGCTTTTCAAATTCACTTGTTGTTAATATTTGATAACTCACAGTGAAGGATCATTCTTCTTCTCCTGACCTACTTCACAAACACCAGCATCCAAATAACTCCAATATTTATTGTCACCAATGATAATATGATCCAAAACTTTGATCCCAAGCATTGTACCAATTTTAGTAAGTTGCCTTGTAATTTTCAAATCATCACTACTTGGATTTGGATCTCCACTTGGATGATTGTGCACCAGAACAATTGAATTAGCAGCTTGTTTAATTGCAGGTTTAAACACCTCTCTTGGATGGGCAACACTTTTAGTTAAAGAACCAATACTGATTAATTCGCTTGTGATAATTTTATTCTTCGAATCAAGAAGTAAAGCATACAAATGTTCTTTTTGTTTATTCTTTAAATCAGTGATATAATAATTGTAAACATCAGTTGATGAGTCCACAGTAGTTTTGAAACCCTTAACTTGCAACCTGGCGTAACGTTTACAAATTTCTGCAATTGCCATAATTTGAAAAGACTTAATCTCATCGCCAACAATGGACTTTATCTCCGGCAAAGAAAGATGATGAAATTGATGAAAGTTGCGTTTACTCAAAAGAGTGTTGGCAAGCTCAATTGCATTGTAAGTTTTTTTGTTAATCTTTGCACCCTTAATGAAAATTAGCGCTAGAAGTTCTGCGTCATCAAGTGTTGTGGTACCATTTCGTTTTATTTTCGTCCAAGGTCGATTAAACCAAGGGATGTCTTTCATTCTCATAGATAAATTGGATTTTAAGTAGTACTTATTGGATGGGGATTTGAGGTATATGTGTAGATATATTAGGGATCAAGTAATATGTTTAGAGGAAAATTCATGTTTATTTTTCACGTGACAGTAGTTAATTTTATAAATAAATGAGTATTTCAACTGATTATGGTTCAAATATCTGGGTTTAATGCATTAACAAGACAAACACAAATTAATGCATTAGCAAGAGATTTCGGATTATTTTCTAAAGAAGAATTATTACAAAATAGAATTTTAAGATTATTAGAAAGAAAAGATAAAAATTCAACTAGCGATGCATTTCTACAAGAATTAAACAGTGAATATATGATTAGAACAGGATTCAAAGTAAGGCATAGATATAGTGACGCAGAATGCAAACATGTAATGAAACAATTCTTGGGTGGAGATCATAGATATGCAAGTGATGTGATGATGATTGCACAAGCTGTAAAAAGAATGTTCACAGCAACTGAGGGGAGATTTTCAGAATATAGTTTAGTAGAAGTCATTTCTGAATCTAAAAGAATTGCAGAAGCATACTCCCTTAAACCATATAAAGCAGAGATCAGAAATGTTGCTAAATATAAACAATTTGCGGCACTTTACATGAGTGGAGATTATGAATGTATTAGTTACGCAGCAAAAGTTATTGCAACTCCCTTTGATGATAACATTGAAGCAAAAATATTAGAAGCAAAAGAAACAGCATGCAAAGATTATGTCTCCCAGTTATTAATTGGACGAGATGTTGGAGATAGAAGATTAATAAAAATGCAATTAGTCACACCACACTCATATGATTTAGATTTATTATACTCAGAGTTTGAAGATCCTGAACATAAATTTGAAGGGCTAAGAATGGTTTGGGATCGAAATACAATGAGCAATTAAATAAAATTATTATTTCTTTAACATGTTTACATCACAATTGATGGAACTATTTTATCTTTCTCTTCATTAAAATCAGCAACCAAGGCTTCAGTTGTAAGAATCATAGCAGCAATACTAGCTGCATTTTGAAGCGCAGACCTGACAACCTTTGTTGGATCAATCACACCAGTTTCAAAAAGATCTTCGAAGCTGTCTGTTTTAGCATTATAACCAAAGTTGGACCCTGGAGTAGACAACAATTTTGCGACAACTTCGGCTGATTCTTTTCCAGCATTTCTGGCAATGTGCCTTAATGGCTCTGAGAGAGCAGACTTAACAATAGCTGCGCCAACTTTTTGATCTGGTTGTGTAAATTGCAAAGTATTGATTACTTCTTGCGCTCTGAATAAAGTTATACCACCGCCGGCTACAACGCCTTCAAGTGCTGCTGCACGAGTAGCATTAAGAGCATCATCGATACGCATCTTTTTTTCTTTAAGTTCAGTTTCAGTTACTGCGCCAACATTAATTACCGCAACCCCTGCACCAAGTCTGGCTAACCTTCTGTGTAAATCTGCTTTTTGAAATTCTTGTGCATGTTCTAAATGTGTTTTAATTTGATTTTTACGCAAATGGATTGTGTTCGCATCTCCACGTCCTTCAACAATAGTTGTGTTTTCTTCAGTTGCAGTGATTTTTCTGGCAGTCCCTAAAAAGTCAGGAGAGAAATCTACAAGTTTCAAATCTTGATCTGCCGAGATGACAGTTGCACCAGTTAGAATTGCAATATCTTCAAGGATGGCTTTTTTATCATCTCCAAAACCAGGTGCCTTGATTGCGCAAACTTTTAAAGATCCACGCATGATATTAAGAACCAAAGTTGCAATTGCTTCACCTTCAACATCATCTGCTATGATGAACAAAGGTCTTGACTCTTGGGAGATAAATTCCAATACTGGAACCAATTGTTTCATTGTAGTGATTTTTTTATCTGTGATTAAAATGTAAGGATTATCAAAATTCGTTGTCATTTTCTCAAGGTCCGTTGCCATGTAAGGAGAAATGAACCCCCTGGAGAATTGCATCCCTTGCACAACTTCTAAACTGGTACGCATGCCACTTGCTTCTTCAACTGTGATCACACCATTTGAACCTACGCGCCCCATTGCGCTTGCAATTAAATTTCCAATCTCTTCATCATTATTCGCAGAGATAGTTGCGACTTGAATTATTTTCTCTTTACTTTGAACAGGTACGCTTTTGGATTTAATATAATTCACAACCTCAGTTGTGGCTGTTTCAATTCCACGTTTAATCTCAATTGGATTCGCACCACTAGTTACTTGTTTTAATCCTTGTGTGATCATACTCTGCGCTAATACAGTTGCAGTTGTAGTTCCATCGCCTGCTTTGTCTTGCGTTTTAGAGGCGACTTCTTTAATCAGTTTTGCACCCATGTTTTCGAATTTGTCTTTTAGAGAAATTTCTTTTGCAATAGTTACGCCATCGTTTGTGATTAGTGGATGAGTGTCACGATCTAGAATTACGTTACGTCCCTTTGGGCCTAGTGTTACTTTTACAGTGTTTGCTACTTTATCTACTCCACGTTGAAGTGCAGATCTTGCGTATTCGTCGAAGATTATTTGTTTGGATGTCATTTTAATTTAGGTTTTTTTGGTGATCTTTGCAATTACATCTTTGAAATTAAGCATGATATAATTTTGATTGCTATAAGTGAATTCTTCTATTTTGCAATCTGCGTAGATGATGTGGTCTCCGATATTGATTGGTAGAGCTGTGTTATTATTACCTGTGCCAATAGCTGCTACGATGCCTTCGTTACGTTCTTCTTTTGCGGAACTTGGGATATATATCCCGCCTGCGGTTTTGCTCTGCTGGATGATTGGAGTGATTAGTACACGTTCTCCGATTGGCTCTATGTTCATGTTATTTCTTGAGAAGATCTTGTTTTTAATGATTGTGGAAATGTAGTGGGTGCGTAGTTATTGAACACATGCAAAATGCAAGCTAACTGAGAAGTGGTAAATTGCTAAGTAGTTTTATAAATATTATACCAACTGAGAGAGAAGAAAATGAATAAACGACCACTACTGACATTTGACCTGGAAGGGACCCTAGGTGATATTTTTCTTAAAAGTGAATATATTCAGAAATCGCAGATGTTCTTGAGGCCAGGGCTAGTTGCTGGGTTAAAATCATTGAGGGAGTCAGAGCGGAACTACCATATGGCTTTAGCTACCAAAGCAAGTGGTGACGTTGCAGCTATTTTTGTAGAATATCTAAAAGAACAAGGATTTGAATTTGAGGCAGTCTATGATGTAGAAACAACGTCAGAAAACCCACCAAGAGATTCAATGATTAGACATTTTAAAGACCTATCTAAAGTCTATGCTGATTTTGGAATTTCATCTGATGAATTAGAAGAGAGAGTGTTAGTTGTGGAAGATTTACAATTGCCTGTAAGTGAGATATATGTAGGAGAAAAAACTGTTCAAGGTTTTGGTGACAGATATGTTAAATCCAGAACAGCTGAAGAATTAATTTATCACTGTGGCCAAGCAAATACCTATGGCAATCCACTACCAAAAGATGGACAAGTACCACCAGTTTTGTTGGTTCCAAATCCAAGAAGTAACAAATTTGAAGCTGTACCAATGGAAAAAATAGTTGAACTTGTGAATGCAATATATGAATCTGGCAGAGGAAATGTCGCTACAGGTTTTGATAGATTTGTACGAAGTGATGTAATTAAATTTGAAACTGGAATGAATGGAATGGAGCGATACCAGTTTAATTATCTTGGCGAAGAGGCTGAGAGTGATAGATTCGTAGCAGAAGTTAGTTCAGGATTTAAACAAAAATATTTTATTATGGCACCGCCAGAGAATAGTCCAACTAGTAGGTATGAGTTGGTGAATATTTGAAGAAAAATAAATCCAACTTAAACTTTTAAAATGTTGGGATTTAATAATAAGGAAGGATTAAACCAGTTCTAGTATCTAATCTGAAATCTCGTTCATTTCTGTACTCAACAGCTAAGATTTTACCAGCTTGTCTTAAGTTATCAACTGTTCTGTTTACAACTGACATTAATTGTTTATTTTGGGCTTCTGTTCGTACACCACGTTCAATATTGAAAGCCATAAATTTGTACTGATTTCCACCAATCTGATCTGCTTTTCTGATAAGTGCTTTTGCTAAATAAGTAAATGGAGTAAATGGACTGGGATTATTTACAACTAATTCTCTTTCTGTAGAAGGAATTGCCCTACCTGATGCATCACATGCATAAACAGTTAGTGATTCTTTCTCCATAAAAAAAACGTGAGCCACAGCACCGATTTTATTTTCTGAATCGTAAATTGCAATTCCGGCGCAAGAAGCTAAGGAAGTAGTTCCGATATAAGGTCGTTCATCATCTGCAGAAGTCACATCAATTCCTGACATTGGAACAAATTTTGTTCTTGCTTCTAAATCAGGATTAGAGGGAGTGTAATCAGAAAAATCTCCACTGAGATCTGGGACCAATCTTGCAAGTTCAGCAAAATTTATAGATCCGCCAACTAGAGATTCATCGAATTTTGAAGCCATATCAAGACTAAAGATGAGCTGTTATTTAAATCTTTTGTCTGTCGTAACTAATTAGTGATAAACTAGGAAATGATTTATAAATAAAGGTTGATTATGAGAGAATATGGACAAATTGAGATTAGAGAAGCTTGTTGAAGAATTAGATAAAGATGTTTACAATATTGCAGTTAGCCTGGGACCTGAATTGGCAGTTATCGCAAAAAAAGAATCAGAGCAGACTTATCCAAAAAATTATCTCAGCTTAGTTGATTCTGGCATAGGTTATTTCTGTGATCTTTCTATGGATGGAAGTTCATTAGAGAGTTCATACAAGTTATTAGATAGAGCAGGAAAAGGTGAATTAAACCTTTTTGTTGGTACTGAAGAAGAATTTAGAAACTTAGATGAAGATGAAAAACCTGAATATTTTGATACAGCTGTGATTCTTAGTGGAATGCGAGAAGAAGGTGAAGGACTCACAGAAGAAAAAAGAGCTGAATTAACAGAGAGAGTTGTTGATTTAATCAAAAGTACAGCAGAGACAAATATTGATAACCGTGAGTTATTTTTAAGCAGATTGGAGAGCAATCTTAATCCTGATCTGAGAAAAATCATTAATAATAAATTAAGAGTAGCAAATGACTATGATAGAGAGTTAGCAGATGACTATGACCAAAGAAATGGAAATCTTGAAAGAGTTGAACAATTCGTTGATAGTTCAAAAAGATTAAAATTCCTTGGGAATGCTTACAACACACTCACTTTTGGCAGACATGGAAAAAAGTTATTACAAGAAATTGACTTATATGCTGAACGTAGAATTGCATGGGCAATTATTAGAGAAAAAACAGAAAAAATGTCACAAGCAGTTCGACACGATCTTGTTTTTTTAGAGGCTGTTGTAAAAGGTGAGTTAGCTAACAAGTTAAAAGACGTTGATTCATTTTATGGAAATATTTCCCATCAAGCAAATTTTGGTGTAAATAGGATGGATCACCTTTTAAGAAGAACAGTAAAACTGTATGAAAAAATAATTGAACTTGAAGCACCTGATGTAGAAAGAATCAGCTTAGATTTGGTGAACAAAATGTCAGGCTATGTAGTCAGATATTCATTACCATTACCTAAAACTGATTGATGTAAAAAGCCAAAGCCCCTTTCTATTTTGAGTAATTTTTAAAGGCCGTTCATTTTATTTTCAATTAATTCTAAAAGAGTTTGATTTTTATTTATCTTATAATTAGGAACAAATTGATCATGTCTAATTCTTTCTAAACAAATATCTTTAATATTTCCAGTCATTGACTTGAAAAAATGAAGTGGCCAAAGAACTTTATTTGAAAATTTTGCAAAAATATCACTTTTTGATTTTAGTAAAATTGCTGAGAAGTGTTTAATATTTCTTGGTTTATTAACTGGACATATTGAAATAACTTTTTTAATATTTTTTGCATTAGATTTCTCAATTGCTGAAAAAGCAATTTCAGCACCAATACTTTCAGTTAAAAAAAAATAATTCTCATTTGGATTTAAATTAATCAGTTCTGATAATTTTTTAGATGTTTTTGACACATCATAAGGAATTATTCTTCCACTCCATTTCAATTCAATAATATCATATTTGGATTTAGAAAATACATTCACCCAAGGATTTTTCAAATTATATTCTGGAATAAAATTACAGATATATTTGTACATAAATGAAATTAATTTTTGAAGATGTTTATTATTAGAACTTAGAGCATTCGCTCCATGAATAATTATTAATTTATCTTTCATAAAAAATCAAACTTTTTACTTAATATAAAACTTTCTAGGTCTTTAAAAATTATTAGACATAACATCAGAGATAAAAGAAGTCGCGAAGCGATTTGGGAAATTTCAGCATGAAATTTCCTTTTATCCCTTGTTATGTGAGGGTGAGCGAAACGAAGTGAAGCGAAAGTCTGCAAGACGTCCCCTTGAGTTTCTTTTGCCACGTTACTTTGTAGCAACAATGATCATATCTTCAGAATCTTCAGAATACGATTTTTTGTTCCAATCAGAATACGCTTTGCAAAATCTAAAACCTGCTTTTTTACACAAATCAATGAATTCTTCTTTTGTGTAAACTCTCACAGAATATTCTTTTTTGATTTCTTCGCCGTTTTCATCCTTCAAAATCCAAAATCCGTTTATTCTTTTAGTATCTGGGTTGTATTTATCAACAATTCTTAATGCGTTGCCATTTGTCAAAGCTCTTGTTTCATCGTGTTTGTATTCTCCTGCTTGAATAAATGGAATATTTACATCTGTGTGCATTAAGAATTGTCCATTTGGCTTTAATGCTTTAAAAAAATTCTGCAAAACCTTGAAATTATCTTCATCAGATTCAAAAAATCCAAATGAGTAAAACATGTTAATGACAGCGTCAAATTCAGAGTCATAATCTAAATCAAACATGTTTTCTTTTACGAATTGGATTTTTGCAGAATTTTTTTTAGCTTCTTTTTTAGCTACTTCCAAATGTTTTGAATTAAGATCAGACCCAGTTACGACAAAACCTCGTTTTGCTAATTCAATAGAATGACGACCATAGCCAGTAGGACAATCTAGGAGTTTGGATTTTGATTTCAAATCAAGTAGGCGAAGAACACCATCAACTTCTGTGAGAGTTCTTTGTTTTAGATTTTGCTTTTCGGCGATACGATAACCTTCTTTAGAATCATCGCCCTCCATATAGAAGTCTCCAAAAAAACTGTATTCTTCACTCCACCATTCTGGATGATTGTTGCTCATAATTATTTAAAATTTAAAGTATATAATAAAGTTTTCTACGCGTTAAGGGGCAAAAGAAATTTCACATAACATCGCGATTATCCGAAGTGCTTTAAGTCCGAAGGACATTAAAGCATTTGGAAGGAGTAGAGGGAGTTACGAAGTGGCGACCGGAACGTAATCGGATAATCGCTATTATATTCTCCGACCTACGAACGAAGTGGAGTGGGGAGGATAAGGAACGAAGTTGCGCAGAGTAATTTTTGCTGGTTTAATAAACACATAAAGGGAAGAAAACTTTAAGAATATGCAGTTATCCTAGAGATATATGATAATATTCCAGAACTCCAAGTACCAGTTATTTTTTAGTAATAAGCTGCCGCCGTTAATGGCTCTAAACTATGCTGATGGATTATTTTTTAATGAATTTAATAGTTTAGTTGGTAAAAGATACAGGATTCTTTCTGTGATTAGAAATGGATGGCAACGTAAGCATGGAAGAACAGATGATATTGAAGAATTAAAGAAGCAGTTTGAAAGTAAGATTGATAATCCAGAATGGCCTGATTATCTGTTTGCTTTTTATAAAAAAAAATCAAAAGAATTGCGAGATTTTCTTGATGAAATAAAAGAAAAAGATTATTCTGAATTAGATGATAATACTTTAGCCGATGATATTAAAAAAGTAAGAAGAAAATCTGCCGTGCTTGATGCTATGACAAATATGTTTCATTTGTTTAGCTCTTTGATGGGTAGTGAGTTTTATCAAAACTTGGAAAAGTATAGTAAAGATGATGATATAATTAATCAAAATCTAGTTTTCTATACTCAACCAATCAAAGAAAGAAAGCACGCCAAAATAAAAATGTATGATTTGCCAAACAAATTTGATTTATCTCAAAGAGATTCAAGTTTTAGTAAACTTTTGAGAATTGGAGCGTTTGTTAATGATGATGTTTCAGCATTGCTCCATTTGAAAAAAGAGGTTATGCATGATTTATTTGTTGAAGTTTCTAAGAGAATTAATTGTGATGTTGATGATTTAGATTATTTACAAATTAATGAGATAGAAAATTTTCTTCTTACAAAAGACGATCCAAAACCATTGATTCGAAAAAGACGGAGCTTGACAATCTTGATTTATCCTGAAGAGAATTTGAAAGTCTATGAGGGAGATGAAGCTGAAGAATTTTTGAAGAGTGGTAGTTTTAGTGAAGTTGTTGAAGAAAAAGAGGATAAAATTTTAGAAGGACAAACTGCTTCTTTAGGTAAAGCAAGTGGAAAGGTAGTTGTTGCAATGAATGTTGATGAAGCAGTAAAAAAAATGGAGCAAGGAGCTATTCTTGTGGCACCATACACTGCTGTTGAATACGTGCCCTTCATGGAAAAGGCGGCAGCAATTATTACAGAAACTGGTGGGATTACATCTCACGCCGCTATTGTTTCTCGTGAGTTTGAGATTCCCTGTGTTGTTGGAGTTCAAGATGTTACGAAGATACTTAAAGACGGTCAAAGAGTAGAAGTTGATGCAGACCAAGGAACGGTTAAAGTAATCGAGTAAGACAGCGAAAAGTGTTCTCCTCCATCTATATTATCATAGTAAGCGTAAGCTTCATTACCAGCAAAAATTATTGAATATAACATCGCGATTATCCAAAGTTAATTTTTTGAGGCAACCCATTAGCCACTGGTCAACTACCACAAATACTTATTAACAGTAAAATTCTTGAAACACTATGACACAAGATGCCATGGCACAAGCACCACTAGCATACCGAATGCGACCAAAGACAATGGACGAAGTTGTGGGACAATCGCAACTATTATCTGCTGGAAAACCACTTAGAGTAATGCTGGAAAAAGGAATCTTGCCAACATCAATAATACTTTGGGGGCCACCAGGTTGTGGTAAAACAACCATGGCGCGTTTGATGGCAAAACTTGGCGGATACGAATTCTTGGAACTGTCAGCTGTGAACGCTGGAAAAAAAGATATCATGGCAGCAGTGTCACGCCAGAAATTGTTTCAAAAAAAGATCCTATTATTCTTAGATGAGATTCACAGATTCAACAAAGCACAACAAGATGCCCTGCTACCATTCGTTGAAAAAGGAGTGATTACACTAGTTGGTGCAACAACTGAAAACCCATCATTTGAAGTGAACTCCGCTCTACTTTCTCGCTCACGAGTTTTTGTACTGAACCAATTAAAATTAGAGAATTTAAGAGAACTAATAGACAGTGCATTAATTGATTCCGAGAATGGATTTGGAAAAGAGAAGGTTGAAATCAGTAGTGAATGTAAAAATTTGATTGCCCAAATGGCACATGGCGATGCTAGAAGTTGTTTGAACATTTTGGAACTCTCAGTTAGCTTAGCTGATATTGATGAGGGAAATGGTTTGAAAAAAGTTAGTAAAGAGATAATACAGTCAGCTGTGCAAGGAAGCCATCTACACTATGATAAAAATGGTGAAGAACATTACAATATCATCTCAGCGTTACACAAAAGCATGCGTGATAGTGATGTAGATGCATCAGTTTATTGGTTAATGAGAATGGTGTCAGCTGGAGAAGATCCAAAATATATTGTAAGACGAATGATTAGATTCGCTTCAGAAGATATTGGTAATGCTGACCCAAAGGCACTAGGTTTAGCTTGTAGTGTAAAAGAAACTGTAATGTTTCTTGGATACCCAGAATGCAATACAGCATTAGTTCAGCTTGCAGCATACCTTGCAAAGGCGCCAAAATGCAATGCTAGTTACATGGCAGTGAAACGTGCGAAGAGTTTGATCCACGAAACTGGATCCTTACCAGTACCTATGATAATTCGTAATGCACCAACTTCGATGATGAAAGATATGGGTTATGGCAAAGGATATGCATATGCACATAATGATTCTAAAGCTGCAGCAAACCAACAACATCTACCAGATGAACTGCATGCACGCAAAGAAGAGATCAAGTTATATGAAGAGAAAAGTGAAGTAGAAAATGATCAAAATTAAAAATACTTAGAAACAATTTGTTTCTGGCACCACTCTGTGGAATAAAAAAAGAAAAAAATTAAAAAAAGTTTATTCTGTTACTGTAATTGGTAACATTACACCATACCCTACAGTCCAACCAAGATAGTTTCCTGCTCTTTCGAAGGTGTGAGTATAAGATTCACCGATATCAAATTGAGTGGATGTTTCAAAATATCTCTTATTTTCTTGGTCTTGGAATGTTAAAGTTACAATAGAGATTGGATCATCTTCAGTGTTCATGTTTACGAAAACTACTGATTCTCCCACAGATAAAGTATATGCGTCAACACTAAATCCATCAAAACCATAAATGTCAATATCTCCACTAGTTGCATAAACTAATTCGTCTGCCATTTCTTCAGAATCCATCTCAGGTTCACCTAATGGTTCTTCAACTACTTCTACTTCTGCTACTTCCTCAACTTCTTCTGCAACTTCTTCTGCTACTTCCTCAACTGGAGCGCAAGAGATAATTAGAAATACAGAAAATACGAGTAATACCATCATGATTAATTTTTTCATATTTACACCTCTTAAAATACTTATTTATAGTTAGAACAACATTTTGGTTATTATATCTTTCTATTTTTTGGTACTAATTAAGACAATTAATCAGCTAAAATAGCATCAATTAAAATTATTTCAATACGTTCCTTGCCCTTACCAGTGTTCTTTCGTTTAAATCTAACCTTACCGATTTTATTTGTATTAGAAACATGCGTGCCACCACAAGGACAAGCTTGATTTAAAGTTGGACATTCCCACTCCCTTCTAGTTGAATCTTCTTTGTTTGCAAAAGTATTAATTGGATGGTCACTTGTGAAAATGTTGTTAACTTTTTCAGTAAGCTCTTCGAAATACTCACTGATGTTATTATCAATTGAATAATCAAGCCGAGCTTTATTAACATCAACACTAGAACCAATACATTTACTATAATGAATTCCAGTCATCTCCTCAAAAACAAAACAAACAATATGCGCGGCACTATGCAAGCGCATTAATAGTTTTCTACGATCAAGATCTATCTTGACATCTACAATATCAGCTACTTGGAAATTCGGTGCTTGTTCTAATTCATACTCAATAATCTCCTCACTGATTTTTGTTGCTTTTACAACTGCAATACCATTAATTGTCCCATGATCACTGGCTTGACCACCACTGAAAGCGAAAAAGATAGTTTGATCAAGTTGAATAGTATTATTTTCAATATTAGTTACTTTTGCAGTACAAGTATCTTGGAGCGGATTTTCATAAAATATTTTGGAGATCATTTATGAGTGAAATTTGTTGGAATACTTTAATCTTTGTACCATCAACTAAACCCACAAACTGTCATAAATTTACGACAGGTTTTTATAGTAGTCTCTATTTTGACATCAGAATGGGAGCTTACAATGTATTAAAGGAAATTGGATTATCAGATGGAGAAACAAAGGTATATTTAGCATTATTGAAGCGAGGGTCTTCAAGAGTAGCTAAAATTAAAGATGAAACTAAGTTACATCGAACAACAATTTATGATTTTTTAGAAAAATTGCAAAAAAAGGGACTTGTAAGTTATGTTGTAAAAAACAATGTGAAGTATTACACTGGAACTGAACCTGAAAAATTAATTGATTACCTTAATGAAAAAAGATTATCAGTTGAAAACGTTCTTCCAGAACTACTTAAAATGAGGAGTAAAAATATTCCCTCAGTTAGTGTGGAAGTTTATGAAGGAGTTGAAGGGATTAAAACCGTTTTAAATGACATTATTAGAAATGGAGAGAATGTCTATGGTTCAGGAATTGATGAAAATAAATGGCATGGGATTTCAAAACAACTAATGACTTATTATTTTCGTAAACTAGAAGAGAGAAATATCAAAGAAAAATTACTAACTCTTGAAGGAAGCCCATACAAAAATAGTAAAGTTAGTGAGTATAAATACTTGCCAAAGGATTCATTTAACCTAACAGCAACATTACTTTACAAGAATAAGGTAGTGAACATTATCTGGGAACCTTTAACTGCAATTATGATCACAAGTGATGCATTACATGATAGTTGTAAAAAACATTTTGATATTCTTTGGAAACATGCATCAAAAACAAATAAAATCAGTAAAAAATAAACTGAAGGGATAGAATTGTTGATTTTTGCTGGTTTATTTTTATTTCTTCTTTCTTCTTTTTTCTTGTTTTTTCTTGTTTTTTATCATTATTTGTTCTTTATTATTATTCCAAAACTTTATCTTTGTTCTTCTCTTAACAGCTAAAGGGTTTGTCACAGAAGTTTTTACAACAAATTACCGCAGTAATTCTAAATATCTTTTTTGTTTAATTATCAGAAATGGAGGAGTTAATCTTCCCTGTAATTCTTTATCCGCAGTTAAGATTAATTTTTTGCCTTTTGATTCCACAACTAACAAATCATCAACATAACCTTTACTTTCAGTTAAGATTAATTCTTCGGAGTTAACCTTCTTTTGAATAATCTGAATTGCAAGTTTTGCTGCAAGTTTTTCCTTCCCCTTACTAGTTAGTTTGATCTTCTCTAACTCTTCTACTGTTCCACTAAGAGTAGAAATTTCAGTTAATGACCCAAACAACCTTTCAATCTCTTGAAAGAGAGGAACATGAAACTTACCTACTGCCATCCAAGCATTGGTATCAATGATGATTTCTGTGTTTGTCATTTAATGATTAATTACTGGCTGTTTTTATTAATTCTTTGCTCTAAACAAGAGCCTCACTGAAAAAGAAGAGATCAGTTTTTTACTAAGTTCCTGCTAACTAACACAATATAGAACCTAGCAATAATTATCGAAGTTAAGGTGAAAATTGCTGCAAGGACCATTAATGGAAAATTTTCCATCAACAAAGTTGCATAATACAAAAAGTACACCCCAAGAGCAATTGGGATTGCAGCAATGATTAAAGAAAACAAGAAAAGAAATAATCGCTTTGAACACAAAATTCCTACTTGATTAAATTGTGATTTTAAATTTGCAAGAGATATTTTTTGAACGTTATACTGAACACTTAAAGCTGCTAAAGTGAGAATAGTAACAATCACAGCAAAGGCAGTTAAGACCTGCATAGCGTTAGTAAATGCAGTAATATCAGATTCTAACATAAAAATACCAATTAGAATAATTGCAATAATTAAAGGGAAGATAATAACTAAAGTTGTCTTTAGATAATGGAGATAATTTTTCAAAAAATCATTTAAATTCTTTTTGATGAATGTTTTTTTACTAGTAGATTTCTGAGCTGAATTATTAACTAACTGCAAACTCAAAGCCCAAATAAACCCAGGAATTGTGAAAAATATCAACAAACAAGTGAAAAAATAAGTAGTAACATTCTTCCTTAATGTTTCATACGCTGAGATCATTTTGGCACCTTGGGTTAAAATCTCTTGCTCAGAGATTGTTGGATCTTCCAAATTTAGATCTTGAAGAGGACCAGTTAATTGTTGAAGATCTTCAGCTACAGTTATTGATGAAGTGATTAATAAATATGAGAATAAAGAAATTGATAATAGTTGCAACATGAGTAAGATTGCAAAAGCAGATTTGTTGTTTTTGATAATTAAAAACAATTTGTGAAAGATATCTTTTTGAAATTGAATATTCATAGTTCTAAGAAGTTTGAAGAGTTTAAAATGCTTTGGATTAATTGTGATTAGCCCAAAATGTAATCTTGTAGACAGTTCAGATTTTTGTTTATTTTAGGAAAGTTGAATTTTGAGTAAGAATAAAAAATAAGAGTTTTAAATAAAGAAAAAAAAAGGGAAAAAATACTCCTCCCCTGTTACCAACAATTCTTGAATTGGCGAAAATTTCCTTGCATAATCCCTTCTGGATACATTGCAGATACTTGAAAACGCACAGATTTTCCTGATGGTAAAGTGAAGTTTACCATATCAGTATTACTACGTCTTGCTTTAGTTATGCGATCAATCAGTTCATGCTCCTTGATGGCATAATTTTCTAACCCCAATAATTTTTTTATAGACATTTTGTTCTACCCCCCAAAAAAAATACTCAAACAATAGTCCAAAAAACACAACAATGAAAGAATACAAGTAAATAATTTTCAATTTATAAAAAACAATGATTAATAGTACATCCAATGGAAACAAGATTATTGAAATAACAAAAACCATTGTTAATTATCGATTTGATTTACTTGGATTTATGTACTAGATGATGCCAGCTGATCTTAACATCTCCAAATACAACAAATCATCTCTCTCTTCATCATATTGCATTTTCCCCACGCCCCAATGTGTATTGATTACTGTTTATACTGATATAATAACATTTATATATAAATACTTTATGCAGATAGTATATAGTCACAAAGTAATAGCATATACCTATTATGGTCAAGTGGCAATGATTATTTCAATTATCCGAGAATGCTGGGGGGCAATGGGTGTTAATGTGGGGGCACAACAATGGAATACGAAAAATTCAGAGAATTTTTGGACAACATTTTAAGCTCCGGGGGAAATTAAAATGGAATACAGAAAATTAATCTCTTTTGGTAAATCTAGTTTTGTAATTAGTTTACCTAAGGCATGGATCAACAAACACAAATTATCAAAAGGAAATCTTCTTTATTTACAAGAAAGTGAAACTGATTTAATTATCAGCCCAAAAGAACATGAAGAAGTTGAAGAAAGAGAGATTACAATTAACGTAGATGGAAAAGACATATTTTTTATCACAAGAGAAATTAATGCAGCATATATTGAGAATAACCGAAGAATTATTTTGAAAGGAAAAGAGTTAGAAGCCAAATCAAAAACAATATTAGAGGCTATTCGTCAATTAATTGCATTAGAAGTGATGGAATTTGATTCTAAAAAAATTGTTACTAAAGATTTTTTAGATATGAACAAAATTTCAATAATTGAATTAATTAAAAAAATTGATATCATTATTAGATCAATGGTAACTGACTGTAGAAATTGCTTTGACTCAAAAAATTCAGAGAACATTGAACTACGTGATTTGGATGTAAACAGGCTAAGTTTCTTGGTTTATCGATCAATTCGTTATGGTCAAAGGCACCAATCACTAATGTTAAAAACACATAACTTGAGAGCAATTGATTTGTTAAATCACTACTTGCTTACTTTTCATTTGGAAAATATTGCAGATGAAGCAAAACGAATAAGTAGGGCAATGGTAAAAGTAAAAGTTAAAGGAAAAGAAAAAGAAGAGTTCTTGAGTTTGCTAATAAAAGCAGAAGATTTGTACATTCACAATATCAAAGCATTCTATCAAAGAAGTCCTGAAGAAGGTTTAAGACGTTCTTCAGAAAAGTCAATATTGATTGGAGAGGCAAACAAATATTATGAAAAAATAGTCAAAAATGAACATAATTCATATATGGTCGATCGATTTAGAAGATTAATTGGATCAATACATGAAATGGGAAGACTATCTTACCAATATTGATCAAATTAAGCCAAATACAGTATATGTTGACCATTATACAATAGTAAACGATAACGTTTATATAGAAAAAGGGTTCTGGAAGATTAATCTATCTAAAGGACCCAAAAATGCAAAAAGTACATAACAGTGTCAGTGAATATTCTTTCCCTACAGATAAAAAGGTCTTTTTAAAACACAATGCAGGTTTTCCAGCTAGATACATTCCTGATGGTGGACGAATTGAAGTTTCAAAAGTTAATTCTGGGAGAAATACCACCTTAAAATATGAATGTTTTGATAAAGATGGTGAAATAGACGGTCTGATTAAGAAAATTTTTGATGGAAGAACAGATGATGAATCCTTACTTCGAGTATATGAAAGAAACCCGGAATTAGCGTTTAGCAGAGAAGTTAAAATATATGGATTAACTGGAAATTCACCAAATAAACACTTCATACCAGAGTTCACAGCTTCACCAGGAGAAAATGCTTTTTATTTATCATTAATTAAATCCCGTTCTGAGAGACATAATTTAGTTAGGGCACATAATTCTCAAAATGAGGGTGAAAAGAATAGGTTATTATTTGATGCTGCTAAAAGTTATGGTATTTTTTCAGGTTTATTACAAAGGATGGACAAAGAGTTTGTAGAACTTGTTAGAGTGGACCCTACATTCAAAGGAGGGAAAGAAAGTTATACTCCTGAAAGAAGGTTTGATAGATTAAATGATTATTTGAAACCAATTCTTTGTTATGCTAATCCAACCCTAGATCCAGAGTTACCTACATTTAAAATTATTAAAGAAGTGAGATCACAACATACAATTATTGATGTAACTGAAGTGTTATTAAAGATTGCTCAGACCAGTAGTCGACTAATTAATAATTTACGTTTAGGACATGGCGATGCTAGGCCGCAACATTTATTCAGAGGTTCAAGTGGAAAAGTGGAAGATTTTAAAATTATTGATATCGAACGATTAGGAATGCACCCAAGATACCATGACCTCAGTACATTGATAAGTATGGAAGCTGGAATTTCTCGTCCAAGTGATGAAAATTTCGCAATGTTCGTTGCAACATATATGGCTCATAGAGAAGCAATTGTCAACACCAAGGATAAGGGTAGACTTAACACAGGGAGAATGCCAAGAGGAGTTAGAAGATTAGAAGTCCTCCCTGAAGATCAAATGATTAAAAAAGTAGGAGAAGCGAATGTTGCAAGAGCAATGCTGGAAGTTTTGGTAATGGATATTGAAGAAAATTTACATATTGATTCTAGCAATAAACGTTACACGCCAGAGAGAAGACAATCTTTAGTCTCAGGGATAGTTGGATACTCAGAAGAAGATATGCTTAAAGGGAGACTAGAGCGAGTTGTTGCAGATTTCAATTATTTTACTGAGAATCAAAAATGGTTTAGAGCACATGCAGGAGAAGATACAAACTTGGCATTCGAAGGATTACTTAGCAACTACGCGCTATTAATTCAGGAACTTGGAATTGCTGAGGTTCCAACTAAACTTTTGGATAGGTATAATCGCAATTCAAAAACTGCTTAAAGTTAGTTCTAATTGATCTTAAAGAAAAAGTTTTATAAAGAGGGTAGTTGGCTATCCTTGTACTGCGAGCTATTATGTGGGGGTAGCAAAGTCTGGTCAAATGCGCAGGACTTAAGAAGGATCGCTAGCAATGTGCTAGTCTATTATGATATCCTGTCCTTTAGTAGGTTCGAGGGTTCAAATCCCTCCCTCCACACTTTTTTCTTTCTTATTTCTAAGTTGATTATAATTGTTTAATATGTGATTGTTATGGCAGAGATATATGCTCATATTTACCGCAAATGTGGAAGAGATACATACTTATTTTGGGATTAATATCATTACAATTTGATTAAGAGAAAAAAGAAAAAGAAAAAAAAGAAAAAAAAAAAAAAAAAAAAAAATATTTTTTCTTAGTTACAAAGTACGTTCCTGCTGTTACAATTCCAATCACAAGTAAAATGATTCCAGGAACAACAAGTGCTTTTAGGTTCCCAGTTCCACCAATAACTGCTCCAGTAATTGAGTTTCCAGGTCCTTCTTCAGCCTCAGATTCAACTGAATCAGAAGATCCTTCTTCAATTACAGCAGAATCACTAATCTCACAAGATTGACTTGTACTTGGCATAGGTGATGTAATTACAACATCAACTTGTCCTCGCCCTTCTTTGAATTGACATGCGTTGGTGTCGTAGCAAGTTCTTTCTTGACTTCCATCAATTGAACATGCTAACCACTCAGTACAAACCCAGCTCTCACGGCAAACAATTTCAATTTCACTATCATCGTTTGAGTTTGAACAACCAGGATCATCTAAATCAACAAGTCCATCTCCATCGTTATCAATGTTATCTGCACAAGCGCGCTTAGAAGAAGAACTTCCCCCTCCACCCCCTCCGCCAGAAGATCCGCTAGATGAACTAACTGCTGAGACATCAAATGTAGCCTCAGAAGTTGCGCTGTTTCCTTGTGAATCAACTGCTGTACAAACTGCAGTAATTTCTCCTGTTTCACTTGTGTCAGCTGCAACACTAGTTGTAACAGAACTCCCAAGTGCTGTACTACTTGCATCGTCGTCAGCTGAGCAGACACATGAAAAATCACTCCCTTGTTTAACATCAGAACAGGTGAACTCACTAAATGTTGGTGCAGTTGCATCAATATAAGTTTCAGTTGTGTATTCTCCAATGTTTCCAGCGTCATCTTCGACTGTTACAATAATAACCAAACTCTCGTCTGCATAATCTGCTGTACTGTATTCAACTTCAATTGTTTCTTGTCCAAGGCTAGTTGAACTTGCTGTTCCCATAACCACTCCAGATTCATCTGCAATTGTTACATCATAACTACTAGCATCAATTACATTAACTGCCATAAGATTGCTACTTGATTGTTGAGTAATTGCAGGTTCATCAGATAAACTTACGATTGGACTTGTTGTGTCAACTAAAATTGTAATGCTTGAACTTGCACCATCGCGTCCATCGTCATCATATGCAATAGCAGTTAATTCTACTGTCTCATCACTTAGTCCAACAAGGTCAGTTAAATCATAACTGTAAGTTCCATCTGAATTATCTGTCATTATTGGAATATTGTTTAAAGTGTCTGAAAGAATAACTAACTCGACAAAACTAATTGATCCAATCATATCATCAGCTTCAACTCCAATTGTTAAGGTTGAACTACCATCAACATATTCTGTACCAAAACTACTCTCTGCACTTGGACTTGTAATTTCAACAGTTGGTTCTGCATCAACAAATTCAATTTCTAATGTTTCAGAAACATCAGTTAATCCTGCTTCATCAGTACATGAAACACTAAAATAGTGGTTGCCCTCAACTGGTTGTGATCCAACAACTGAATCCCAAATACTTTTGGTAATTTCAAAAGTAGCTTCTTCTTGATTATTCACATCTTCTGTGATTAAGCTGTATGAACTACCAATCCCATAAAGCATTGTAGCACTATCTTCAAGATATAAACTACAGCTCATAACTTGGCTGATACTGTCCTCTGCGCTATATGTAAACACAAGGTCACTGTATTGTTCAGCTTCTGATTCTGCTGCTAAAGTTACAGTTGGTGCTAAAATATCATATCCAATTTGAATTGACTCACTCTGTGCATTTCCATCATAATCTTCTGCACTAACTTCGACTGTGTACCAGCCATCATCAAGACCAGAAAAATCAAAGGTAAATTGAAACTGATCTGAACCAATATCTGTTAGTGTTGAGCTTGCTTGGCTAACTCCACTGCTATCTAAAAGACTATAACTTACAGTTGAGCTTTCTAAGTAAAAATCATCTGTAATAGCTACAGTTGCAGTCATGCTAGATCCACTTGCATCATATGAATCTCCATCTGCTGGCGATTCAAAAGCAATGACTGGTGCTGTGATATCAATAACTGAAAATGTTTGTTCACTACTCCCTGCAGCATTTTCAACTTCATCAGCACATGCAACATAATACATGAATTCTCCTGTAACTCCAATTCCCTCAATTGTGATTGTGGTCTCTTCACCATTTGCAAAAGTTCCAAAATCATACATTAAGGTAACATCTCCAACTTCTCCAGAATGAAGTGCACATGATAACTCTTCAGCCACATTGTCTGATGGGATAAATGTGATGTCAAAGTCACCATCATTTGAAACGCCACTATCTTCTGTTACAAATTCTATTGTAGGTTCTGTGATATCATATTCAATCTCTGTAAAATCAACCACTGTGTTTCCAGCAGCATCACTTGCAGTTACTGAAATTCTAACTGTTCCTTCTTGAACTGTAGATAGTTCAAAAGATGATTGAAATAATCCAGAACTAACTTCTGTTGTACTTAATGTTTGAGTTTGTAAACTGTCTGTTACTGTAAGTTCAACATCAGCAACTCCAACATCGTCTTCAACATAAAATTCAATATCGACTTCACTAATCCCATCTGCTAAATTAACTGAACTAATTGTTGGTTCATTAAATGAGATAGTTGGGTCTTCAATGTCTAAAATTGTAAAACTTAAAGTCTCAATAGTTATGCTATTTCCTGCTTCATCTTCGCAAGTTGCATCTGCTTCATAATCCCCTGGACTCATTGTGTCTAGTAAAATCTCAGCAGTTCCAACGCTAACTGTTCCATCTTCTTCAACTAAAATTTCATCTAAATAAAAGTCACAAGTAATTTCGCTTGCAAGGTTATCTGAAACTTCAAGTTCAAGTGTTGGGTTGTATGTTTCAAATTCATTTTCTTGTGCTGTAATCCAAGTTAAAACCGGACTTGTTCTGTCTACATAAATTGCACTAACATCAATTCTATCATCTGCATAGTTTCCAACATAATCTCTTGCAAAGATTGCAACTGAATATTCTCCTTCAGATAAATCACCAGATTCAACTGTTGCTGCGTATGTAGTAGTTGAACTAGTTACAATCTCTGAGAATGAGCTAACGCTACTATCTGATGCAACTAAGTTAATTGTTGATCTCTCAACTCCTGATCCAAGTCCATCGTCTGCTTCAAACTCAAAAGAAATAGTCTCTGTTGTGTACCATGAATCCTCAGTTGGGATTGTAGTTGATTGCATGTCTGCTGAGATTAAGTCTGTTGTTAGACCACTAAGTGTTGTAGAATCAACTGATCCATCAGTTCCAGTTATGCTAATTATTAAATCATAATCTGTGTTATCTGATAAACTAGATGCAAAGCTTAATGTTCCAGAGAAACTTGTGCTATCATCTGCACTGTAGCTCTCTTCTTCAATTGTTACTAAACTACTAGAATCTATAATCTCAATGTCAACTGTAGAAATCCCAGTTGTTTGAGTTTCAATTGCAATCTCACTATATCGTGAGAAAAATCCATAGTCATCAATATCTTCTATACTTGCTGAATCAATTGTGATCGCAAATACACTTGTTGTTAACATTAGTGCACAAAGCACAAATAGCAATACTTTTTGTAATTTCATTTCAAACCTCCCAGTTTTGATATTATCTCTCTGGGCGGTTTTTCAGAATTAATTCCTGGTTGTAGACCACCAAACCTAATCGTTTGATTATATTTCTTAGAAAAGAGAACTAATATATAAATCTTTTGGTTGAGTTATTACTTGTGAGTGATAACTTATCTTCCTGAGTCTGTTTATTGGTGAATTGTTGTCAGGCATAAATTGAAGTAAATATTTTTGATTAATGAATGTCCTGTTAGAATTAATTTTATTCAGGTAATTGTGCTATGGTAGTATGATGCAATTGATAAACTTCTCTGAAATCTGCTAGTCTTGGGTTCTCTAAATCAATTAAATTTTCAGGTAGTTGAAATGCTAAAGTTAATTTAGCTAGTTCAGAGTTATCCCAAGCGTTGGCAATTTTCTCACCGATGATATTTTGGGCTACTGTGTGATTATACAATCTACCACCTTCATATTTTGCAAGCTCAGTGATGTGTTGAATTTTACCGTCTTCAAACCAATCACCCATTTTTCTTGCTACGTATTCAATGTGTCCAGGATACATTTTATCATCCATCTTTGCGACTTCGCTTGCTGCCACATACCAGTCAGAACCGTAAGCTTGAACCGCATTAAATGTAGCTTTGTTAACTCCAGCAAATACTTCACTTGGGTCTGTGTAGGCATTAATAATTTCATCTTTAACTAACAAATCATAATCTTTACCCTCTAAATGTTTATGGCAAAGTTTGGAGACTGTTGAGATGTCTGTCATTTCAATTAATTTGCTCAGCGCAAAATAAACTCTCTCTTTTCCCAAATCATCTATCCCCTGATCTTGATAATTTCGGATTGCATTTTCTGCAAGTTTAGGAGCATTAACTAAATCTCGAAATTGATCAACTGTGTTAAACATAGTACCCAAGTCACGACCTGTGCTTGGTAGAGACAAAATCCATGAGTAAGCAGACTCAGCAAATTTAGTAACGCTAGTGTTAACATCAACATTGGAAATGTTGCGGCGTAATGCTTGATATACATTGTCATTTGATAATAGATCAACTCCCATAAGAATGGATAAACCAGCATCAAAACCAGTTGAGTCTGAATCCAATAAATTTCTGAGAATTTCAGAATTATTAGTTGTTGATAAATAATCTGTCATTAAAGGAGTATTGAAATAATTTTGAATTTGTGGACCAAAGATTTCACCAGGGAACCTCCCTACTTGATTATGAAAGTGGTAGATATTGGCTTCTGCGATTTTAGCATCTTCAGTTGCTTGGTCGATTCCTTTTTCGGTTGCAAACTGTTTAACTGCAAAAAAGTTCCCTTGACGCACTAGTAATTCTAAACCTAAGTTTTCCATAGCAGTTTTTCCTTGTGAGTGGTATATAAACATTATGATAGTGGAGTTTATACTAGGAAGAGATGTTATATAAGCACCAAGTCTTTAGAAGATAGAGATGGAAACTGAAGTTAGAAAAATGCTGCTAAAAGATCAACTATTCAACAAAGAAAATGTTACTTGGTTGGCTAAGTTGATTAAGGGAGTATATCCTGCACTTGATAGTGGAGAGTTTGTTAAGGATGTTTTGGTAAAGTTTCCAGTGTTGGAACTTAAGGAGCGGTTCTTTTGGATTCGAGAAATGATTGAAAAACATTTACCTGCGGACTATGAAACAACTTTGAAAATTCTGTTAAAATCTCTTGATAATTCTTCTGTGAAAAGTGATTTTATCTTCGCTGCGTACTCTAATTATGTAGCAATTAATGGTTGTAGTTTGAAGTATTTAGATATTTCACTGAACGCACTGGGTTATTTTACAGAGTATTGTTCTGCGGAATTTGCGATTCGCAGCTTCATTAATAAATTTCCTGATCAGACTTTTTTGAAATTTAATGAATGGTCAAAAAGTAAAAATGATGATCAACGCAGACTGGCATCAGAAGGATTACGTCCGAAGTTGCCGTGGGCAGTTGGGATTAATTTTGATTATAAATTAGGGGCTTCGGTGTTGGATCTGCTGTATTATGATAAGAACCGTTACGTAACAAGATCAGTTGCTAACCATTTAAATGATATTTCTAAAATCGATGCTGCGTTTGTAGTTGAGAAGTTGCGCAAGTGGAAAAAATTTGGTCAGCAAAGTGAAAAGGAGATGGATTATATCATTAGACATTCGCTGCGTACTTTGATTAAGCGTGGAGATGTTGCTGCGTTGAAGTTCTTAGGTTTTGATTTCAATGCGAAGGTTACGGTTGTTGGTTTAGGGGTTGTGAACTCCACCGTTAGTTTGGGTCAAAAGTTGGAATTCTATTTTGACGTTGTTGCTGAGGCTGCGTGTAAACTAGTGATTGATTATGTAGTTGAGTATCCAAGCAAGACTAGCCGTAAATCTTTGAAAGTGTTTAAGATCAAAACTGTTTCTGTTACCAAAGGTGAAGTTTTACATATCGAGAAAAAACATTTGTTTCGTTTAATGACTACCAAAAAATTATACTCAGGCGAGCATACTTTGAAAGTTCAGATTAATGGGAAAGTTATGAGTGCTGTGAAGTTTGAGTTAGAAGTTTGATATTTTTTGAAGAGGTATAAATAAATAAATAAATGCCAACTCAAATTTAATCTGATTTATCTAAAAAATAAGTTCCATCAATTTGTGATACATAACCACCCCATGGAAGTTCAATACTACTAGATTTTTGATCATCACCTAATTGACGAAGAATATCACCTACTTGTGCCTCAGAAAAACCTATCCGACTAATACTATTAGTCCATAATTTTTCCGCCCTGCCTAAATTTTGTGGCAATAAAGAAGCATTCAATTCAACTCTCCCCTGTTCTTTATATGCCCACCTTAATGTTTCGGACCATGAAGAAACAATAGTTTCTGTTGCAAATCTTAGTTGGACATTATATAGAGTTTCTTGGTCCGGTGCTGTTCTTAAATCCTTAAGGGCTCCTATTAATTTGAGAGGAATATCCCCAATTCCTTCTTCTTCAAATACTTTTTCTAAAGAAAATTTGGGTAGATCTACTTGTGGTTCCACTTGTTCCATAGAATCCAAAGTAGAAGCAACGTAGGATGCTATATATCCACATAAACTCTTATACATTTGACTAGTACTCATATTTGTTGTTACTCTACAATAGTTTATAA
>Ga0233439_10000849_pt1 | contig 41815 bp, 36 predicted proteins | sample SI_123_September_6_FD_182713 | JGI IMG/M metagenome (GOLD analysis project Ga0233439, IMG submission 182713) | Seawater microbial communities from Saanich Inlet, British Columbia, Canada - SI_123_September2016_100_MG | ecosystem: Environmental > Aquatic > Marine > Inlet | place: Canada: British... | reverse complement strand
TCAGCGAGGAATTGGCTGATGCGTTCGTACGTCGACGACCCGGGGAAGTGCAGATCGCTTCGATGCGATTCCATGGTCTGATGGATCGAGAGCGACAGTCAGCTTTGAACGCGCAGTCTGAACGATTGGGTTTGTCTGGTGGCGCCCCGATGCACTTCTGGGGCTGGAGCGATATTGCCGAATCGGCTCACGCTTGCACGCTCGCTATCGAGGCTGATTTCGGCGGACACGAAGCTTTCTTCATCAATCAGGAAGATACTGCGGTTGATGAACCAACAGAATCTCTAATCAAACAGCTCTACCGTGAAGCCGAAATTCGCACGCCAATGCCCGGCAATACGTCGGCAATATCGGTCGAAAAGGCGAAACGACTTCTGGGTTGGCAGCCAAAAGCCACCTGGCGTGATGCCTAATCGAGTTCAGTGGTATCGATTACTACGATAAACTTTTCGGCGATTCATCAAATAGAAAATCGTTCGCACGAATTGCGACACCAAGAAAACCAACAGAGTCTAATTAGTTGACCTCACCTTCCCATCCCGTTCCGAAGCACCGTGCCGCTCGCAAAGTTCTGACCGTTCTAGGTCCGATCGAGCCCGCAAAAGTCGGTATCACGACCACTCACGAACACCTGCTGATCGATTTCAGTGTTGTTTTCACAGAGCCAAAAGAGGCTTCTGGACGCAAGCTGATGGACGAAAAAGTCGCACTAGAAAACCTCGGCTGGGTTCGCTACAACTGGACGAGCAACCGCGACAACCTGCAGCTCCTCGATGAAGATGTTGCGACTTGGGAAGCACAGCAATATTTCAACGCTGGCGGAAGCACGATTGTCGATGTGACATCGGTCGGCCTGGCGCGTGACCCTCAGGCTCTGGCTCGTATTGCACGGGCAACAGGCCTTAACATTGTGATGGGCGCAGGAAACTACGTTCACATGACCCACGCCCCCGAGTTAGACGACCTGACGGTTGAACAAATCGCTGGTCAAATCATCCACGATGTCGATCAGGGTGTTGGCGACACCAGAATTCGATCAGGGATCATCGGTGAAATTGGATGTTCAAACCCGTGGCACGAATCGGAGAAAAAGGTTCTCGAAGCAGCGGTAATCGCCCAACGAGAGACTGGCGCTCCCATGCTTATTCACCCCGGTCGGCGCGAACGAGCACCACTTGAACTACTAGAAGCAGTCGATAAGTGGGGCGGGAACGTTGAACGCACTGTGATGGGTCACGTCGAACGCACGGTCTATGATCGAGGAGTTCTGAACGAACTTATCGCGACCGGCGCTTATCTCAACTTTGATCTGTTTGGTCATGATTCATCTTTCTACCCTCTTGCTCCTGAATCGCACATGCCTGCGGATCACGAGCGGATAGAGATGGTCGAGCACATGGTGTCCCAAGGCAAGCGCGGCAAAATATTGCTCGCTCACGACGTTTGCTCGAAGCATCGTCTAAAGACTTACGGTGGACACGGTTACGATCACATCCTCACTCGCGTTGTACCGCGAATGCGGGCTCGTGGGATGAGCGAAGAGGATATTCGCCTTATTCTCGTCGATAACCCGACCAGAATGCTTACCATCGACTAGATCTCCTAATTCACCGGGAAGCTGTAAACAAACTTGGAAATGGGTCCTAAAAGTCTCGTTCGATCGCGCCATTTGCGATTGCGGTGCATCACATACTCAATGCTCAAACGAATAACTAGTTTGCACGGCAGTATTGGGTGAGTATTTATGAAGCAATTCGTTGAATTCGGCGACGATGCAGAGAAATCTCGAGCGCAGTGACTCACGACGATCTGGGGATGGGAAACGAGCCTTGCAGAAAGGACGATTCCGCTCTCTGATCTTGAGATCGTTCTAGCGAAAGATCGAATAGCTCGGATAGATGCTCCAATGTTCGTACAGGTCGCCGATGCACCGACGTACATGGAGCCGAGAGAACCGGTAGTTGCTTTAGTGGTTGACGGCGATGCGCTGGTGTATCCGCGAGCAATCCTGATGTGGCACAAAATCGTGAACGATACAGCGGACGGTGTTCCAGTAACGGTTACGTTCTGTCCACTTTGTAACATAGGAATCACGTTTCTACGGACGGTTGGCGATCAGGAGCTAACGTTCGGTACATCGGGTATGCTGCGAAATTCCGATCTTGTGATGTGGGATAGACAGACGCAGAGTTTCTGGGAACAAATCACATGTGAGGCCTTAGCGGGAGATTTTGCGGCAGACGAAACCGTTCTGGCGCAACTGCCGTCATCAATCATGGCGTGGGAGACTTTCGTTTCGGCATACCCAGATGGGCAATTGCTTGAGCGCGAAGTCAACGAATATGGATCGCCAGTTCGCCCTTACGATAGCCCGCCTTATGCCGGCTACGACAACGTCGATCAGCGGGCGTTCTTATTTAGATGTGGATTGATGATCATCTGGTCGCCACTTCAAGAGTGCTGACTATCGACGGCGAGAATCCCGTGGCTTATCTGTTCTCGTTCTTGGATCAGTCACCGGTCATCAACGATGATAAGGTGGGCGACGAAGATATCGTTGCGTTCTTCAACAATGGCACGTTCTCAGCGTTCAATGATCGATCCGACAGCCACCAGACTTCTGGCTCGGTGACGGTATTCTCACGACTGGTAGACGATCAACTGCTGACGTTTGAAGCTTCCGACTCAAGTATCACCGACATCGAGACTGGTTCGTATTAGAACCTCGCAGGAATCGCCATCGATGGAGAACTTTCTGGAACCCAACTCTCAGCCGTGGTTCATAGGAATCACTTCTGGTTTGCGTGGGCTGTTTTCAAACTAACAACTGAAATTCGATCTTCGAAAGCCGACTTAGTTAGCTAATCGTGTAGCCTATTACCGGCTAGCAATCAGCCACCTACTGAGCGGCGGCAGCGTTTGCATCGAGTTCAGCGATGAGATCTTCAGCGCGTGCAATGATCGAAGGTAATTTGGGATCCTTCGACAACGAGATCGCCTCTTCAAGATCAGCGCGCGCTAGATCAGCTTCAACTTCGGCCTGAATATATAGTTGTGCCCTATCGAGATAGAGAGCCGCCTGCGCTGGTGCGAGTTCAATCGCCTTGTTGAAATCTTCCAGTGCCGGGTTTCCTGCAGCAAGAACATCTCGATAGAACCTGCCTCGCCACCACCAAGTCGAAGCATCTTCAGGGTCGCTCACCACCGCTAGATCAAACCATTCGAGCGCACTATCGGGGTCACCCTTATTAGCTTCGACTCGCCCTAACACAAGGTGAGCAGCAACAGATTCGTCGTCGAGTTCGTACGTTCGTCGAGCATCTCGTTCCGCCCCTTCTAGGTCGTCGATCGCTAACCGAGTGAGACTGCGATTGGCATAGGCAACAGAAAGATTTGGTTTAAGTTCAATGGCACGGTCGAAATCGAGCATCGCCTCTTCGTACTTACCCTGAAGCATAAATGCCTGTCCTCGACCGTCCCAGCCGCGAGCGAACGCTGGTTCGAGCTCAACAACGGTTGTGAACGTGCGTTCGGCATCCACGTATTCACCGCGGCCTAACGAATTGAAGCCCTGAAGATAGAAGGTGACACTTTCGGATTCAGGAACTTCTGTTCCCTCCGGTTCAGGAATCGGCGTGACAGTGGCTCGCGCACGAGCGGTCGCCAAAGGCACGTTGGTCGCTAAGGGCTCGGATGTTTGCTCAATAACTTCCGTGGCGGGTGGAACTTCTGTCACATCTGCTAAATCGGTATCAGCCGACGAGCAAGCGACTGCTAACAGCGCAATGATGCTGATCAAGAGAAGATATGTGGTACGACGGTTCAACATTCGCTCAATTATCGGGATTTTTTGGTTGTGATGCTTTGGCATCTCTGCCACAGATACGTCGAAACTGCGCTGCGAAGTTTCCCTATCAAGCGGCAGAAAGCTCGCCAACGAGAATCTCAACGGCAAGACGTTCGTCGATTTCACCCTGCTTAATAGCGAGGTCGGCGGCAAGCAAACGCCTGAGGATATTGGCGAGATGATCTGTGCCGAAGCTCTGCGATTGCCGCAGCGTTTTATCAAGAGCGTATCGATTGGTCAGCCCAATTCGCTTTCCTAATTCTTCAGACTGCACACCTTGCTGCTGAAGTTCTATCGTGAGGATCAGCAGCCGTACTTGTCGTGCCAACATCGACAAGATGCTCTGAACGCTCGATCCACCAGAGAGCAGCGAGTAGAGCAGCTTCATCGCCACAGCAGGTCGACGTTCTAGCACGGCATCGACGGCAGCGAAGATGTTGGCTTCCCGGGCGTCAGGAACCATGAGGTCGACATCTTCTGGCGTGACTTCTCTGTCTCCGGCGTAAAGCGCTAGTTTCTTGATTTCTTGGTCAAGCAATCGAGTATCCGTACCGGCAAGCCAAGTGATACGGGCGACTGCATCTCGATTAGTTTCGGCACCGTAGAACGCGAATCTATCTCGTACCCAAATTTCGAGCTCGGGTCTGCGCATTGTTCGATATTGCTGAATTCGTGCACTGGGGCCAACCGACTTTAAAGCCAATCCATTGTCACGAAGGCTTACTTCTTCAACGAAAACTAGCTCGGTGGTGGCAGGAATTTCGCTGAGCTTAGCGGTTAGTTCACGCCATTCATTGCCCAGTGACTTGTCACGTTTTTGCATTCGCCCCAATACGCCGTAAACGATAACGACTCGACGATCTGCCATGAACGGTACGAACTGTGCCGCGCCAATAACGTCGTTCAGATTGAATCCACGACCTTCGAATACGGTGGTATTTGGGTCGCGCACTTCCGCAGGGCCAGTAGATTCGCGAATTTTCACAAGGGCTTCCGACCTTGCGTATTCGTCTTCTCCGTGCAGGACTCTGATCATGCGCTTTGCGATTTTCTGAGAATGAGTTGATTAGGCGACGCTACAGGCGTTTCTGTAGATACACTTTCTAACATGTTCAGACTCTTGGCGATACGCTCGGTTGTCCTTCCATTCCTAAAATTGGTGTGGAGATTACTGCTCGACAGACGCGTACCCGTTTTCACCAAAATTATCCCGTTCCTAGCGATCGTCTACATTGTGTCGCCCTACGATTTCATCGCAGACTGGCGCCCCGTACTCGGTCAGTTCGACGATTTGATCGTCACAGTGCTTCTCTTGCTCCTGTTCATCGCTGCATCACCAAGGCACGTTGTAATCGATCAAACTTTCGGTAGAAAATTACGGAACATGCAAGACGAACAAGGAATGGGCAGTCAGAATCCTTTCGGTTTCGGAAATCCAGAGAACAAAAAACAAGAAGATCCGAAAGACGGCAAAACCGTTGAGGCAGAATTCAAATATGTTGACGATGAAGAAATCAAAGACGGCGAAGAAGAAAAATAACCGAGAAATTGCCTCGCTCCGGCGTTACGATTAACAGTCGATGCAGTTGGAACACCAACTTCTCCCTTTCTCGATACACAAGACTGGCCAGTACTAACGAATTATGAAGATCGGCATCCTCGGTCTGCCCGCTAGCGGCAAGACCACGATATTTAACTCACTGACTCGCGGTAAAGCTGATGTTGGTGGGTTTGGCGCTACTCGTTCAGCCAACATAGGTGTTGCACACGTGCCCGACGAACGCGTCGACATCCTCACCAAGATGTTCAAGTCTAAGAAGACGATCTACGCTGAAGTCCAGTACGTCGACCTTCCCGGTAGTAGCTCGGGCGAACTGTTCGAAGGTGAAGCGATGGCTCAGCTGCAGCAGGTAGACGCTATATTGCACGTAGCACGAGCGTTCGAGGATGGATCGGTTCCGCACCTCGAAGGCAGCGTCGACTACAAACGTGACATCGAAAAAGTCGCGTTCGACATTTTGTTCGCCGACATCGCACTGCTCGAACGTCGAGTCGAGCGTCTGACCGGAAGTCTCAAGACTATGAAGGTTGCAGATCGCGAAGAAACGACCAAGAACATCGACATTCTCAAGCGATTGCAAGCTGATATGGAAAACGGCATCGCCATACGAGATCGTGATCTTGAGCCATCAGAAATCAAAGCAATGTCCGATACCTTCACCCTAAGCAGCCTCCCATTATTGGTCGCCCTCAACATTGGTGAAAACGATGTCGCCAACACTGAAGCACTTGAGAAAGAGTTGGACGGTCTGCTGGAAGGTCGTTCGACCGGGGGAGCCGCTATATGCGGAAGCCTCGAAGCAGAACTTGTCGGCATGTCGGAAGAGGAAGAAACCGAGATGCGAGCGGGCCTCGACGCGGGCGAGCCCGGACTTTCTCGAATGATCAAATTGTCGTACAAAGTGCTTGGGCTAAACTCGTTTCTAACTGTAGGTGAAGACGAGACCCGAGCATGGACAGTCAAGATAGGTGCACTGGCTCCAAAGGCGGCAGCTGTTATCCACTCCGACATCGAGCGTGGGTTTATTCGCGCCGAAACTGTTGCCTACAAAGATTTTATTGAAGCCGGAACTATGGCCGAAGCGCGCAATCGCGGGCAGTTCCGCCAAGAAGGTCGCGAGTACGTCGTGCAAGACGGAGATATTCTAAATTTCTTATTCTCGGTGTAAATTCATTCTCACGAATCTGAAGTATTAGTAAAAGGAAGATCATGGCTGCTGAAGAAATAGGCAACGTTGGAAAAACACCTGCTGGCGATATTATGACAAGCCGCAAGGTTTACATCGTGACGCTGGTTCAACCTTCACCGGGTGCCCCCGCAGGGTTTGAAGAGCGCTACAACGCCTACTGGGCAGCAGTTGAACAACAGGTTTCACAGCTCGAGGCTAAGGCCGGAATTGTGATGCGCATCTTCGCCGAAGGCGTAATTGGCCGAGGTGATGACGCTATGCTGATGGTTCAGCAGTCGAACCCTGCCGCACACAGTTTCGTTCAGCGTCGCGTTTCTTCCGGAGCGGTGTTCGAAGAGCTAGAAGATACCGATTTGTTCGGACAGGTAATCGACTGGGGTCGGTGCTTGCAGAGTGGTCTGATCAATCACACGGTTGCCGACACGATTCAGGCTCACTACACCGAAGCAGCCGATAAGCGTATTGCTCACTTAGAGAAGCGACTCTCCGAAGGCATTCTTGAATCAGAAGCCGCTGTTCTGCTCACTGGCGACCAGAACATTGCACTTCCTGACGGTGTCGAACGGTTCATTGTTTCGCCACCTGAACTCGATGAATTAAGTCGCTGGGTAGAGGAAGCAAACAAAGCTATTCAACAGCAGATGGCTGAAGAGCAGGCTCGTGCTGCTGCAGGCCAGCCACCAACCGCACCGGGGCCTGTCGACCAGAGCGACGGCGGTTCAGGGCTTTGGACTCCGGGCTCGTAGCTGGTACAGAGTGGTCTGGACGATACGATTCCAACGGAGAATGAATGCCAAATCTGGCGCCGATTCAACACAATCCACCGAACTACAGATCCGGAATCGGACTGTATCTCCATGTGCCGTTCTGCCAGACTAAGTGTCCGTATTGCGATTTCAACACCTACTCTGGGATCGAAGATCAGATCTCAGGGTACGTGGTATCGCTACAGGACGAATTAAGAGGTTGGGGAACTCTACTTTCTCGACCTCCCGTTAAAACGATATTTCTTGGCGGAGGCACTCCTTCATACCTGCCTACCAGCGATCTCGAAGATGTCCAGAAAACGATTCGGGCATCATTCGAAGTTTCTCCTACCGCTGAAATCACAATGGAGTGTAATCCGGGCGATGTGACCGCCGAAAAAGCCGCCTGCTGGCTAGAATCGGGCGTGAATCGCATTTCGATGGGTGTACAGAGCTTTGACGATGGTCTGTTATCGCTGCTGGGTCGTAGGCACACTGCGCTCGAAGCGAAGCAAGCGTTTCACACGTTGCGCGACGCAGGATTCCGTAATCAATCGATCGATTTAATCTACGGGCTGCCGTATCAATCGCCCGAGCAGTGGTCACACACGCTTAGTGAAGCTATCGGGCTTGAGTCCGATCACATATCGCTGTATTCTCTACAAATCGAAAAGGGCACGCCGCTAGCGGTAGACGTCGCAACTGGAAAATATCCGATCCCAGACGACGATCTTGCCGCCGACATGTACGAAGAGGCACAGCGGCGGTTGGCCGAAAATGGCTTCAGTCAGTACGAAATATCAAACTGGTCGAAACCAAATTTAGAATCGCAGCACAATCTCATCTACTGGCTCAATGAACCGTATTTGGGAGTCGGCCCCGGCGCTCATTCTTGGATTGCCGGTCAACGATTTGCAAACCTGAAATCACCTCGTATGTATGTAACTGTCGTCGGTAAGAACTATGAAGTGATTGGACCTGACCCGGTAGCATCGATGCGAACCCCGGCCGGCCCCGTTGAAGATGTCGACATCACAACCCCATCGATCGATGTGGCAGAGACAATGATGATGGGCATGCGCCTAAATCAAGGTGTGAGCCACAAACGGTTCGAAAAGCGATTCGGTGTTGGGGCGAATATCATCTTCCCTGATGAAATTAAACGACTCTTGAGTTTAGGATTGGTCGATGTGACCAATAACGCCTTGATGCTGAGTGAACGTGGACGGCTACTTGGCAACGAAGTGTTCGCTGAATTCATCGGCGATGGTGACGACGAAGACTGAGATTTAGCAATTCGAATTTGTCAGCGTACTTGCTGTCATTTGGTCGCATCTGGCATCTGGTGCATCTAATATTCGACACGCAGTGATTACGGTGAAATTTATCGACCTGCCCTGATAGTTCAGTGCCTAGGTCAAAGCGAAACGAAGGTTTCACAGATTGTTTGTTATTGGCACAGCAGGACACGTCGATCACGGCAAATCGACGCTGATTCAGGCGTTGACTGGCATCGACCCGGATCGACTACGCGAAGAGAAAACTCGCGGTATGACCATCGAGCTCGGATTCGCGTGGCTTGAGTTACCTTCCCGAACCGAGATAAGCATCGTTGACGTGCCCGGACACGAACGCTTCATCAAAAACATGCTCATGGGTACTGGTGGCGTCGATGTAGCCCTGCTGATCGTCGCTGCCGACGAAGGAGTGATGCCTCAAACACGCGAGCACGTAGCCATTCTCGATTTATTAGGGATCGATACCGGTATCGTCGTAATGACCAAGAAGGATTTGGTCGATCAAGAATGGCTCGATCTAATCACACTCGATGTTCAGGAATCTCTCGAAGGAACGTCGCTTGCCGATGCTGAAGTCGTAGCCGTTTCAGCAGAAAATGGTGAAGGTCTCGACGAACTTCGGACTACCCTCGATAAGCTGATATCCGAACTCCCCGATCACGAGAACACAGGTAATCCGCGATTGCCGGTCGATCGATCATTCACTATTACCGGGTTCGGAGCAGTTGTCACAGGCACGCTCGCTGATGGATCGCTCAAGACTGGGCAAGAAGTGGAAATTCTTCCTTCTGGACTCAAGGCTCGAATACGTAGCCTTCAGGTGCATGAAGAATCGTTGGACCAGGTCGGGCCGGGTACACGATTGGCAGTAAATCTTAGCGGGATAGATCACGCAGATATTCTGCGTGGCGATCTTCTGACCAGCGCCGGATGGCTTGAACCTTCCACTGCGTTCGATGCAACGTTCAGGGTCGTGCGCGATGCTCCACGACCTGTCAGGCACAATCACAAAGTAACGCTGTTTGCTGGCACCCGAGAAGTACCAGCGACCATACGCGTGCTAGAAGGAACCGAGATTACACCTGGCTCGACCGGTTGGGTTCAACTGCGAACTCAAGATAGAATTTCGGTGGTTCGAGGTGATTCGTTTGTCGTTCGAGATACCGAAAATACTCTTGGTGGCGGTCGGGTTTTAGAGCCAAACGCACCACGTCGTAAACGAAACGACCAAGAAACCATTTCACTGTTAGAAACGATCGCTAGTGGATCGAGTGAAGACGTTGCACTCAACGCGCTCATACGCATAGAGCCAGCTACATCAACTCAGTTGGCTGGTGCCACAGGGACGAATAGTGCTGAGAGTACTAATGCCGTTGATGTGCTCGAATCCGAAGGCCGAGTGAAGCGACTCGGCTCCGATCTCGATTACGCTATTTCGACTGGCGGTTGGCAGAGAATCACTAGTATCGCTTCGGGCACGCTGAAGCAGTTCCATATTTTGTATCCGCTTCGCCAAGGAATGCCGCTTCAGGATTTTCGAGGGCAGCTCAAGCTGAAAACGGCTCCGTTCACTGCTGTTTTACATTCGATGATCGCTGAAAATCTGGTCACGACAAACGGAGCGTCTATTGGAATCCCATCACACGAGCCTTCGCTTTCGAGCTCGGCAGATGCTGAAGCAACGGAGTATCTCAACCTAATATCGACCGACCGATACAGCCCTTCAACCGAGCGGCCCATCGATATCGAACTCCTCCAGTTTTTATCCGAACGAGGTGATGTTGTTCGGATCGGAGGAGATATTGTTTATCCAGCGGATGCTTACGCCGAAATGGAGACCAAAATCTTGGATACTGGATCAGGCGGCAACGAGATTACTATCACCGGTGTGCGTGAAATATTCGGCACTAGCCGTAAATACACGCTAGCTGTTTTGGAGCACATGGATTCCAAGGGCTTGACGCGTCGAACAGGTGATTCTCGGTTCGTTAAATAGAAAAAAACGAATCAGGCATATCGACTGCTGTACGTCAGCAGCGTGAGCCGCTTAACTGAGGACTGTTGAAAAACCATCATCGGTCATCAACCGAGCGATTTGAACGCGATTTTTAAGGTCAAACGACAGCATGCGTAGTTCGATACGCGTAAGTTTTTTCCCTGCTGGATTCTTGTCTAGATTAGCGCTAGTCATGCTTGTCCCTCAGAATCGTGAGACAACGGTCTCATATTGCCTCAACCAAAAACTGACAAAAAGGTAAGGAATCGGTGTAGGCGCATGCGGAACCGTGTAGAGCCTGTGTTAACCGAACTCGCACAAGTACGTTGCTGAACCTGCGGTTACTGTGCGGATCTTCGGAGGTGGCTCAGATGAGTTCAATGACACTGGAGCAACAGGTGCAGCTCTTTCAACGAGAGATTCCGATAGAGTCCGTCCGTCCATATGGCTCGGTACCGGGATCCCAAATATTTCCAACACAGTCGGAGCTACATCGATATTGCCGCTAGCAATTTGAGAGTCGATACCAGTGAGAAAGGATGGTCCGCTGACAATCAGTGTGTTGTGGAGTTCGGCAGGGCTACTTCCACCGTGCGACCCGACACCTACGACACCAGCAGATGCAGCGCCTGAACGTTCCAATGGAGCTGGCTGCCCAGTCACAACAGAACGCATCGCTACAATCACATCGGGCGAACGCGGGCCGTCGAGTCCAATATCGCTGATGCTGGCGAATTTAGATTTTGCCACGGCAGGAACGTCAGTTGCAATTGCACCAACCCACTCCTGAGCGTCTAGCCAATCGACAAGCTCAATTGCCAATTGATCGTTATCAGTTGGTAGGTAAAGCAAAATCGAACCGCCATTTTCAGCAGCTATTACTGATCGCTCACCTTGATCAGGGCCGAATCCCGCTGACGCAAGTTCTGCGTCCACATCTACGACCGAATCGATCGTGGAGTAGCCGTGGTCTGAAACAACAAATACGTCGGGATCTTCGCCATTTTTTGAAATTGATTCAAGCAATCTTCCGAGGCTCGAATCGGCGAGCGAATACATCTGTCGAGCTTCAGCGCTGTCGATACCGTAGGCATGTTGGGATGTGTCGGGTTCAGGGAACCACACGAGTAGTACATCTGGATTAAGTTCACTAAGTGCATACTCGATCGCCACGTCGGCAGTACGTTCGACTAGAGCGGAGGCTGGTGCTTCTTTTGGCGGCCAGGCGCCAAACTTATTAGTGATTATCGAATGGTGCTCAGGTGGATTCGTAAATTCCGGGTGAATTACCACATCGCCGTGTTCCGCAGCGTTTGGGTGCTGAACGAAAGCGTTGCCGCTCGTACCACCGACTACCGAGACCCACATGAGGTTCTTCTTACTAATAAGCTCGCCCAGCGTTGGAACGAACAATAACCCCCCGTTTGTCAGATTATTGATTTCAGGGAGTTTGGGAATTAAGGCATCAACCACTTCGGTTGACGAGTATTCGTGGAACACCGATTTATTTGCCGTGAGCCCATGTTTGCCGGGTGTTACACCAGTTACCAAACTTGCCGAATTTGCCCTAGTAACGGTAGGAAACACTGCGTGATTGTGTGTGAACCGAACGCCATTATCGGCGAGTGCGGTTACGACCGGCATGAATTCAGGAGAAACCTGCGACGGCTGAAGTCCGTCGAACGCAGCAATAACGATTTTCGGCATTACCCGAGTCCCATTTCATCGAGTTCCGAGTCGCTAAAACCAAAGTAATGCGCAACTTCGTGCTTCACGGTAATTACGATTTGATTCTCTAGCTCTTCCTGAGTGTGCGACATGTGCTCGATCGGATTTTGGAAGATCGTGATGATGTCCGGCAGAGGGGGCACATAGCTACCTCGTTCTGTGAGCGGTACACCATCGTAAAGACCGTAGAGAACATCGGTGGATTGGAGCCCGTTTTCAGCCATTTGAGCAGGAGTAGCGTTGCCAGCAATGATAATACTGACGTTTTCCATTTTCATTAGGAACTTGCCCGGCAAAGACATGATCGCATCTCGTACAAGATCTTCGAATGCATCTTTGCTCACGTGTATCGCCATGCTACCCGGCGCCCACCTGAGACCGAATTTCTTTCAATCGATCGATGTTCGGCTTGTCGGGTCCACTCTTGCCAGTGCCCGGTACTTCCAAATAGAACGGCACATGTTTGAACGCTTGATGTGACATCAATGTTGTAAAGCCTGCAGTTCCGATTAGGCCGTCTCCGATGTTCTCGTGACGGTCGACCGACGATCCTAGCTCTCGCATCGAGTCGTTGGCGTGAACTGCCTTGAGCAGTCCGATTCCGATCTCTTTGTCAAACTCGTCGATAGCGGCGTTGAGAGTGTCTGCTACGGCGATATTGTACCCGGCAGCGAATACGTGCTGCGTGTCCAAACAAACCGCAACTCGGTCGTTTCCGATTGCTTTTATCAACGTGCCTAGCTCAGCGAACGAAGAACCGATGTGGTCACCAGCGCCAGCGCTAGTTTCAAGCATCATAAGCGAGTCGCCGGGTTCGTTGTCGAGGACTTTTCGAACAGATGTTGCGAATTGGTCGATGATCGCTTCGAATCCCTGCCCGCGGTGGCTTGCAGGATGAAAGATAACGCCAAGCGCACTGAGTTTGTTTGCGGCTGCAATGTCTGCTTGAAGTGCTGTTTCCGACTTCGCTAAAAGTTCAGGATCAGCCGATCCCAAAGCGACGAGGTATTTTCCGTGAAGAACTGTCGGGCCCATCATGGTCCGCTTCATCTCTGCAGCGTACTTGTCTACTACTGCGTCAGCGACAGGTTTAGCTGACCACATTCGTGGTGACGAGGCGAAGATTTGGAAACACTCTGCTCCAATTTCTTCGGCCCTGACTATGGCTTTATTTGCCCCGCCTGCAGCAGATACATGCGCGCCTATCAGCATTCTAAACCGTTCCTTTTTTCAACACGAAGGCGCGCCCGACTAGTACGCTCGCCCGGCGCATGGTAGTCGAATAATCTTGTGGGTGCGACTTCTAACTATGAGTTAAGAGTTTGTAGCAGCGGCTTTACGCCACGGGAGTAACGATCGTCGTTCCCACAGGACAAGAACCTGAGCGGCTACGAACATCGAACTGTAAGTTCCTACGAGAACACCAAGAAGCAACACGATTAGGAAGTCTCGCAACGATACTCCACCAAACAATAGCATCGCCAAGATCACTGTGACCGTGGTGATACTCGTACCCAATGAACGAGTGACCGATTCGTTGATCGATATATTCACTGTGCTTCTGAATTCCCTACCGGGAGCCAGAGTTACGTTCTCACGAATTCGGTCAAAGATCACGATCGTGTCATTCACGGAGTAACCGATTACAGTAAGAATACCCACGATGAAGATCGCATTGACTTCAGCGTTGATAGCGAAACCGAGCACAGCGAAGACACCGAGCACGATCACAACGTCGTGTACAAGAGCAACAACCGCCGCGAAGGCGTACTTGTATGAGCTAGGCACCGATCGGAATGCGTACATGATGTAGACCATCACGAAGATAGCGGCAATAACAACGGCCGTAATCGCGTTTTGAACTGTGTCTTCAGCGACTGAAGCTCCAACAGTGGAAGTGTCGAGAACTCGTGCACCCCGATCAAGTTTAAGAATTTCAGTGTTCACGTCGTCGAGACCTGTTACACCGAGATCGTCAGTACGAATGAAGAACTGATTGTCTCCAAGTGCCTGAACAATTGAATCAGGGTAGCCAGAATCAGACAGAGCGTCGGTGACCTCTGCTGCACTGGTGTCTTCATCAGTGAATTGGTAGGTGACAGTACTACCCGACGTGAAATCGATACCCAAACTCAGGCCAGACGTTCCGAGCACTACAACCGAAAGTGCAACAAGCACCAACGAAATAGTGAGGAAGATTCGGCGCTTTCCTACGATGTCCATTAGGAGTTACCTCCAGCTACTGAGTCGCTGGTATCACCTTGATCACGCACAGGTACGAACAGGCTCGGGTTGCTACCCAGCCCTGTCGTTGCGAACAATCGAAGCAGCAAGCGGCTGGCGAAGAATGCGGTGAACATGCTCAACAGCACACCGATTGCGAGTGTCAGAGCAAATCCCTGCATAACGCTGGTGCTGAAACGGTCACCGAACCAGAAGAGAACAATAGCTACGATGATCGTCGACATATTTCCATCTCGAATAGATGGCCATGCACGATCGAATCCGGCGGTAATGGCAGCCAAGAGGCTCCTGCCAGATCGTAGTTCTTCCTTAGTACGCTCTGCGATCAGAACGTTCGCATCCACTGCGAAACCTAGCGACAGTATGACCGCAGCAGCACCTGAAAGTGTCAGGGTTACCGGAATCATCTTGAATATGCCAAGCAGCATGATTGTGTATGCGACAAGGGCTATCGCTGCCACGAGACCAGGAACCTTGTAGTAAGCGATCATGAAGATAAGGACCAGAACAAGTCCGACACCACCGGCGATAAGACTCTTCTGTAGAGAATCTTTACCGAGTACAGCGTCGACGTTTCGTTCCTGAATAAGTTCAAGTTCGACAGGCAGTGCACCAGACCGAAGCTGAATTGCGATTGTACGCACACGCTCGGTAGTGAAGCTGCCGCCTTCTATGATCGCTCTTCCACCTGAGATACCGCCGTTGCTCACACCAGGAGCTACGAGTTCCTCATTGTCTAGGTAAATTGCCAAACGGTCACCCTGTCGTGAAACTCGGTCGGTGACTTCGAAGAATGCATCTGCACCGGCGTCGTTGAACACGAGAGTTACGATTGGGCGGGGAATAGTTCCTTGCGAAACCTCTGGAAATGCGTCATCAAGATCAGCAGGGTCGATTTCCGTTGCTGTCTCGGTGAAGTAGGCAGGATTAGTACATCGTTCTAATACCCACTGATCAACGCTTAGCCCATCTGGTGGCCAAGGAATGTCACTTGAAGGAGCGACTGTGTCGCCACACTCTCTGTAGCGGAACTCAAGTTTCGCTGTAGAACCAATAACGGCCTTAGCTTCCTGAACTCCACCACCGACAATCCACTGAGTAAGTGTGCCCTGACTTGAGCTGAACTGAATGGTTCCAAGTTCACGAAGAGCACCCAGTATTCGTTGGTCCTCACCAAGAATCGGATTACCGTCGTCGTCGGTTGTAGAAACATCTAACCCGTACATCAGGACTGAAAAGAGACCTTCAGCACTCTCAACGGCGTCTACATCAGCATCTGAACGACCAATCGAAGCGAAAGCGGCCTCAACCTCTTCAAGTGTAGGCAAAGTTTCGATGTCTTCAGTAGAGACAGGATCGATCGCAGTGTCGTCACCAATTACTGGAGGATCGACCTGAGGAAGGATGTATCCGACCTGAAGTGCGACTGGGTACTGGGCAATAATTTCCTCACGCCATGCGTCGGCTTCGTTCGGGGTTACGACGTTTCCGGCAGCGTCGAGGACTTCCGGCTGGATTTCATCGAGCTGAACCGTGAGTGAGCCGTTTTCGTTCTGTCTAACCGATGCGTCCGGTCGTGCAAGTTCGTTCTGGAAGAACGTTTCGAGCATCGCTGCACTAACAGTGTCAGCGCCGAAGTTCAAAGTAATTGATGCCCCGGTCTGTCCCGGAATCTGCACCAATACTTTGTTGGCTACAGAATCAACACCACCACCGAGAAGTTGAACGCTAGCTTCGCTCACACCAAACTCGTTGACACGTTTGTCGATGATGTTTCGTACACCTTCCATGTCCTCACGAGTCGGCTCTCTGCCATCTTCGGGAACGACTTGGTAAACGAGATGCGTTCCACCCTCCAGATCGAGTCCGAGAGTCAGGCCCAGAGGGCTGGCTCCACCACGGGTTAAACCGAGGACACTAACTTCGGAAATTGCCAATACAACAACCGAAGTGATAACCAATATTGCAACGAGGACTAAGCCTCTGAATCTACTCAATAGTTCAGACTCTTACGCGAAACGCGCCGCACAGGCGGCGTGTCTATGTGATTTATCCTGACGTTGATTCACCGATCTGGTGCCGTCAGCATCTTGCTAGCACGAACTTCCGATACCGTTGTGCCAATAAATTGACTCATTCAGCGGCATCGATCAAAACTTGAATTTGCTGATCCACACCGTGGTATAGCCGCGGTTGAATTCAGACAAGCAAAAAGTATAGCACTGGCACAACGTAAATTCGCTTCGGGATCAGGGTAACGTTTTAGACTTATTTGGCTGTTTTGTGACTCCCGAATAAGCCAGTTAATGCGAATGGTCTCGATCGAGAATTACGCCACCGTCTAAGTGAGGATCGTCTGACTCAACATGATCGTGCTTGCGGGCAGCGCTTTTCGAGGCATCGATCACGTACCCGGCTTGCCGTAGATCGTAATGCATCTGGTCTACTGACGATTCTGAATACAAATCGCTGAACTTGATAGTGGAATGAACCACTTCGATATCCGCTTCTTCAGGTTCGGCACCCTGGTCGCTATGATCGGCGTGAACTTCAACCTCGACGTCGTGCATGTGCGGTTCGCCTTCTTCTATATGACTTCCGGCGGATGCCAGTTTTTCGTGAGCAAGAAGATGATCGACGTAGAGAATGCCGTTAAGGTGGTCAACCTCGTGTTCAAGGGCTTGGGCGAAGAGATCTTCGGTGGTGATCTTCATCTTCGATCCGTTCTCGTCGAGCCACCTTGCTTTAACGGTGATCGATCGAGTGACCATTCCTTCATATCCGGGGAACGAAAGGCATCCTTCAATAATTTCTCGCTCACCCTCGGTCTCCTGAATCTCGGGGTTAAGAAGGACGAAAGCGTCTTCATCGCCAGGGAGATGAAGTGTGATTACACGTTGAAGTGCGCCAACCTGATTAGCTGCGAGACCTACCCCGCCTGCTGAATCCATCGTTTCAATCATGTCGGCGGCGAGTTCTTTTACCTTGTCGTCGACACGGCGAACTACTCTGCACTTCTTACGCAGAATCGGATCGGGAAACACCCTGATTCGCCTTATTGACACTTTTCATCCTTTTAATGGCTAACGGTCCGCTGGTTATGCCGAGCGTGAACTTGGTAATACTTTCGCTCAGAGAATCCCCTGAGTCGCTTTTACCGACACCGACTAAGCCGGGTCGATATCGACTGCCCATAGCGAGCCAGTGGGAACCAATTCTAGAAGTCTCTCAGGGTGCGTGCCCTTGAGCAAGATTTGCCACCTGTACATATTCCGCATTTTTACGGGGTATCCAGGCGTGGGACCAATGACTTCAATGCCAGTTTCGCCGTGAGCTTCTCTTGCATCGGAGAATGCCATCGCCATTCGCTCTGCTTCTGCCATAGCAATCTCGGCATTTCCTGCTGAGTGCGTCATTTTAACTAAACGGGTGAACGGCGGATTCGCCTGTGCTGCTCGCAAGCGGATCTCGGTGTCGTAGAATATTTCGTAGTCTTGATCGGCAGCGGCGAGAATCGCGTAATGATCGGGATTGAATGTTTGAATCACAGCTCGACCATCCCACGCCCCCCTGCCACTTCTTCCAACGACTTGAGCTAGAACCTGAAAGGCTCGCTCTCCTGCCCTGAAATCTGGAACCGCAAGACCAGTGTCGGCAGAGATAACACCGACTAGAGTGACGCTAGGAATGTCGAGTCCTTTGGCGACCATCTGAGTCCCAACGAGAACGCCTGCTTTACTTTGAAGGAATTCATCCATTATTCGTTGGTGATCGGTTGCAGTTTTGGCACTGTCGGAGTCCCACCGAACCACTTCCACTTTAGGAAAGTATTGGTTTACAGCCTCGGCGGCCATTTGTGTGCCGGGCGACGACCGGTGCATCTGTTTCCCACCACACGTCGGGCACTTCGTTCCAGCACTAACGGAGTAGTTACAGTAGTGGCAAACGAGCTTGCCTTTTTGCGCTCGTGAATCTTCGGAATTACGATGAAAAGTCAGAGCAGTGTCGCATCTTTTACACTGCCGAACCTGTCCGCAATCTTTGCACTGAATGAACGATGCAGAACCGCGTCGATTCAGGAAAAGAATTACTTTCCCACCCACGTGCAGGGCGTCTCGCATCGAATCGATTAGCTTACGACTGAGCATCTCGAAATGCCCGTCGGATCGCTCGTCACGCATATCGACGATATCGACCTTCGCCATCGATGGAGTCGTGCTTTCGACAGGTTCGTTTCCTGCGTTGCTCCCAGTGCTCGATGCCGAGCCCACGCGATCGGGAAGTGCTAGTAGTTGATAACGACCAGCTTTAGCGGTTCGGTAACTTGCAACATCAGGCGTTGCACTTCCTAGGACCAGAGTAGCCCCGGTTTCTTCCGATATACGTTCAGCTACTGCCCGAGAGTGGTACCTAGGCGTTTGATCGCCCTGCTTATATGTCCATTCATGCTCTTCATCGATAACGATTAGGCCGGGGTTTTCGATAGGTGCAAATATTGCGCCGCGAGAGCCAAGAACAATCAGAAACTCACCATTTTTCACTCGCCACCATTGGTCGTACCGCTGCCCTATCGTTAGGCCGGAATGGAGTATCCCAACTTTGCCCGGAAAACGTGATGCGATCCGACGAAGCGTTTGCGGCGTTAGGGCGATTTCAGGCACAAGGAATATTGCCCGTTTACCGGCGGCGATGCATGCTTCGATTGCTTGGAGGTAGACCTCGGTCTTGCCGGAGCCGGTGACTCCGTGAAGAAGGAATTGCCTATCGCTTGGGTTCAAAGAGGGCTTGGAGGCGAGGATCTGGGCAACGATCTGATCGATTGCGTCTTTTTGCAACTCCGTTGGAGAGTGGGCGAATTCCTGCTGAAAAAAGTAGTCGGCGAGCGGGTCACGATCGCGTCTGATTTTTCGTATCTTGAGCAAGTTTTCACCGAACGCCCATTTGACCGCGGTAGTGCCGAACTGCTCGTTAAGAGCCGATTTGGTCTGGGCAACTTTCCCAGTAAGGAACCATTCGAGCAGTTCAGCACGCTTGCGGGAGCGTGTTTCGGCATGCTCGGAGACAAGTTGTTGAGCCTCAGCTTCGGTCACGCCTAGTTCGATTCGATTCGAGTAGACGGCTGATACCCGCGGTTTCTCCCATTCAGATTCAGCATGAAATATTCGCTGACGAACTAGGCGATCAACTATTTGGCTGCCACCTAAGCCTAATCGTCTGGCCACTCGTGACTTCAGGGCTCGATCGTTTTCCATAACGTAGCCGACTGCCACTTGTTCGCGATCGGAAAGCTCGCGATCGATTACTCCAGGCGAAAGCCAAGTTCGTAGTCGAGAAGATGCACCGGGTGGAAGTAGTAACGAACATGCCGTGAACAACGTGGTTCGATAGTACTCGGCTACCCATCTGGCTACTCGAATGAGATGCTCGGCAATAAACGAACCATCGATTGTTCGGGCAGTGATGGGTCGAATCTTGTCGACTTCGGTTTCAGGCGTACCGGTGATTTCGAAGACAACGCCCTGAACGGTTCGAGGACCGAACGGAACCCACACTAAATCGCCAACGACTATGGGTAAAGTTTCAGGAATCGAGTAGGTAAACGTGCGCGAGTGCTCGTCGGGAAAATCGACGGCAACTTCGGCGAACTGCACTTACTAACTACTCCGTAACCTTGGGTCACCCAAAACGAACAAACGAACGGACGCACTAACGGTGCTGCCAATTATCTGCTCAGACACACCGTGATTAAACTACGCTGACACACAGAAATAAAAAACCCTCTCCCGTTTCGGGGAGAGGGTTTTCAAATTCAATTTCGACACTAGGTGCCGAAATGTGACTATCGACGTTCCTTGATTCTGGCCTTCTTACCAGTGAGACCCCGGAGGTAGTAGAGGCGTGAGCGTCGTACCTTTCCTCGTCGGTCTACTTTCACGGAGTCAACGTTTGGTGAGTGGAACGGAACGATTCGTTCTACGCCCACACCGTAGGAAACTCGGCGAACCATGAACGTGTCACCCGGAAGTGGGCTCTTTTCAAGACGGTGCTTGCCAGAAATAACAGCTCCCTGGAAGGCCTGGACACGGTGTCGGTCACCTTCCACAATGCGGAGGTTAACCGTGACTGTGTCACCAGGTTGGAAGTCTTCGATATGGTCAAGCGTTTTGCGCTCGATCAGTGATGCGGCGTCCATGTCAAAATTCTTTCGTCGCGAAAAGACGCCAAGAGGCGTCAATGTGTTTCAGTGCAGAACGTTAAGTCTATAACCGAAAACCGTGTTCCAGCAATACCGCTAATCGCTATTTTTCGGCAGTCAGTGAACGAGAACATCAACAGTTGAGAAGATCACTCGTTCGCTGGCCAGTCGTTCAGCAGGTCCGGACGGCGCTCTTCTGTGCGGCGCAAGGCTTGCCTCCGGCGCCATGCTTCGATTTTGGCGTGATCGCCACTTAGAAGAATTTTTGGTACTTCGAGTCCTTGAAACTTGGCGGGGCGGGTGTAGACCGGGCCTTCCAGTAGCGAATCGGAACCGGGAGCGAACGAATCGTGCTTCGATGAATCATCATCGCCAAGCACACCCGGAATAAGACGGGCTACGGCGTCGGTTACGGCCATCGCTGGTATTTCGCCTCCCGTTAAAACGAAGTCACCAATAGATATTTCTTCGTCGACGCGCAGTTCGATGAATCGTTCGTCGACTCCTTCGTAGTGACCACATATAATAGTCATCGCTTGAAGTTCCGATAGTTCCTGCGCCCGCCGATGTGCGAGCGGCGCACCTTGTGCCGACATAAGAACGACGTGTGGCTTGCCCGTTCCTGCTTGCTCAGATAGCTCGCCTATCGAATCGACGGCGTCAATTAACGGACCTGCCTGAAGCACCATTCCTGGGCCGCCGCCGAACGGAGGTTCATCGACCGTGCCGCGTTCGTCTCGTGCAAAATCGCGCAGATGAACGATATTGAGGTCGATTTTGCCATTCTCAACTGCGCGTCCAATGATGCTCGTCCCTAACGGGCCTACGAACATTTCAGGGAACAGTGTGACTATCGATATCTTCATGAAAACTGGTCGAGATTACTTGGTAGATCACTTAAGACTAACGGCGCACGCACGTGTGCGCACGCGAAAAGCTATTGCCTGACGGAGTTGGATGAAGATGATTCGGGGTTGCTATGGCCGAACGGTAAGCCCTGCTTTGCAGTACGAGGGCAACGCCTAAATCGGGTGATCGCCTGCTTGACGATCTTGAAGCACTTCGACGGCATGTTCGATTACGGGAAGCACAACGCCTAAATTGTCGCGAACTCCACTGGTGCTTCCCGGCAGGTTAATGATTAGCGTCGTGCCTCGCACTCCGGATACAGCACGGGAGATCATCGCCATTTTCGTGACCTTTAGTGATTCTGCCCGCATAGCTTCTGCCATGCCGGGAATTTCGAGATCGATCAACGCACGGGTCACTTCTGGCATCACGTCACGCGACGACAATCCTGTACCTCCGGTAGTCAATACAATATCGACTTTTCCTGAGTCACACCAGGTTTTAATTTGGGTCGAAAGCTGGTCGATATCGTCGGGCAGGATGACCCTATTTACCACTTCGTGACCTGCGCCATCCATAATCTCTATGATCGCGTCGCCGCTGGTATCGACCCGTTTCCCGGCGGAGCCAGTGTCGCTACTTGTTAGCACTGCGTAGGTGACTATTTCGATATCTCCGTCTCGGCGCACGTCTTTTTAGATGACCACTAGCGACCAGAGTACGAAAGTACCAATGAATTCAACTCTGAACTAGGAGTACTAACGTACTGGCGGGTCAAATCGGATGCTAGCACGCCAAAGAGTACGTTCGTCACATCATTTTTTCGCAAAAACTGCGCGCTTAACGTATTGTCGTAAAAAGTGCCTATATGGCACAATCTGGGACATATTGGGGCAAAAAGGGGTAAAATTGGTTTGACTCCCACCTGCCCTGCACTAAGAAAACTTTTTTACCAGCATGATTTTCGCCGGCGAATACGAGCACCGAATCGACCCTCAAGGCAGGGTCGCTATTCCTGCTCGGTTTAAATTGGCGTTTCTCGACGGCATCGTCCTCGGAAGGGCTTACGACAATTGCGTTGTCGTTTACACCCCCGAAGAGTGGGAACGAGCTGCCACCGATATCTCTCAGCAGCCTGCGACATCCGCAAGTGCCCGCAAGCTGGCACGGCTCACATTCTCTAGTGCGTTCACTGGAACTCTCGACCGCAGTGGCCGAGTGGTAGTCCCTGTTCAGCTTCGTGAGTATGCCGGTTTGGGTGAAGACGTAGTAATTGTCGGCACCGGCAGGTTTATCGAAATTTGGTCGGCAGCAGCATGGGCGGAAGAGCGCCGAGTGCTCGACACCGAAGCCACCGATATTGCAGAAGCTGCTCCCGCTGTACAACCTCGAGCTGAACAAACACAGATCGTCGTTCGGCAGTTCGAAGCGGAGACGGACGAGTGATTCTAATGGGCTTAGAACTTCACCACGAACCGGTAATGATGCCGGAAATCATGCAGGCACTTAACGTCCAGCCTGGCGGGCGCTATATCGATGGAACTCTCGGTGAAGGTGGACACTCGAAGGAAATCCTTCGTGCTGCAGATCCTGGAGGGCAGGTTCTTGGGCTTGATGCCGATGCCGAAGCGATAACGGTTGCGACCGAACGACTTGCCGAGCATGGCGAATCATTCAGGGCTGTAAACGTCAACTTCCGAGATGTCCGAGCTACCGCACTTCAATATGAATTCGTTCCTGTACACGGTGTACTTTTCGATCTAGGTGTGTCGTCGCTGCAGCTCGACCGTGAATCACGTGGTTTCAGCTTCCGACGAGCTGACCCGCTCGACATGCGATTTAGCTTCGATCAGCAGATTACCGCCGCCGATATCGTCAATCATTACGCGGAATCAGAACTCGCCGACATTATTTTCCACTTAGGAGAAGACCGAGCTGCTCGACGAATCGCCCGTGCGATCGTGCGAAGTCGCCCGATCCTAACCTCGCTCGAACTTGCCGAAGTCATCGAAAAGGTGAACCCACGTCGTGGAAAGCGCACCCACCCTGCAACCCAAACGTTCCAGGCTATTCGCATCGCCGTGAATGACGAGCTCTCGGCTTTGGAAACGGCTCTCGAACAGGCAGTTTCACTTCTCGGCCAGAGTGGTCGAATGACAGTTATTTCGTATCACTCTCTCGAAGATCGAATCGTCAAGAATTTTATTCGCAAACAAGCATCCGATTGCATATGCCCTCCCGGAACTCCTGTTTGCCGATGTGAACATCTGGCGACATTGAAGGTAATAACCCGGCGACCTTTAATTCCTACCGATGCTGAGACTGCCTCAAATCCACGTGCACGCAGTGCCAAGCTACGGGTGGCCGAGCGGATATGAACGACATCTTTATTTTCAGAAAACAAGGCATCAAAAAACGAGCACGCTCGGGAATGTCACAAGGTACGGCAGCAATAGATGAACCACCAGATACGACATGACCCATCCGTTAGAAACGAACTCTCCAACCTCGCCCCGAACAAACATCCCAATAAGGAGACCATCATGTCGCAAGGCAATTACAGAGTAGCTATAGATATCGGTACCACCAAGGTATGCACGATAATCGTTCGAAAACGCGCCGACCACCGGGTAGAAGTTTGCGGAATTAGCATCGTGCCATGTGATGGCATGAGCAAAGGAATGGTCGCAGAATCGGCCTCCGTTACCGTCGCAATCAAAGAGTCAGTCGAAGCAGCGGCAGCCGATGCCGGTGTAGAAGTGAATGCTGTTTACACTGGTCTAACTGGCAGTCACATTGAGTCGAAGAATCGCTGGGCAAATGTTCCACGATCTGAAGGCATGCGTGCTGTGACCGACCTCGATCTTTCTGCAGCAAAGAAGGCTGCTGGGGCTATCGATCTTCCAGACGATCGCCGACTTCTTCACGTTATTCCACGTAGCTACGCTCTCGATGGTCTTCACGGTGTACGAAACCCACTTGGGATGCACACCGGAGAACTTCATATAGAAAGCCATGTTATTACTGGTTCGATTTCAAAAATCACTAAACTTCACAACGCCGTTTTCGATGCCGGAGTTCGGGTTTCTTCTATGGTGGTCGAACCACTCGCGAGCGCCGACGCAGTACTGACTGCCGATGAACGCGAAGAAGGCGCAGTACTGGTTGACGTTGGTGGCGGAACTTCCGACATCGCTGTCTACCACGACGGATCGGTCGTTCACACGGCAGTGATCCCTGTTGGTGGATTCCAATTCTCAAACGATCTCAGCATCGCATTTGCAATCGACTTCGAATCAGCTGAGCGGTTGAAGATCAAACACGGCACGGCAGCTCCTGAACTTGCTGGAATGAAAGAGGAAATCACTCTTCATCCAACAACGATGAGCCAGCCGCTCACCATTTCTAAGCGTGAAATTGGGCAGGTACTGAAAGAACGAACATCTGAACTGTTCCGAATGATCCAGCTCAAGCTTGAAGAGCCGCACCTCGCCGACATCCCAACCGATCGAATCGTGTTCACTGGTGGCGGAGCTAAACTTGACGGCTTTTTGAACATCGCGAAGTACATCTTCCAGCGAAAAGTTCGACTCGCATCACCTCGGGGTCTCGACGGAATGCCAGAAGGCACTAACGACCCTGCCTACTCAGCGGCTGTGGGAATTGCTCTTTGGGGCATGCGCAACCTTCCTGCCGAAAACCACGTTGATGAACGAAAGATATCTCACACATCTGAAAATTCGGGAACTGCAACCTTAGCCAATAAGCAAACGGCGGGTGCACTATCGATGATTCGTGGCTGGTTGCCAAAACGAGATAAGGAAACTGCTGGCACATAGAAATCGTGCGGACAGATCCTCTCATCGGGCGCTAACAAAACTTACAACGCCGCTCACAAGGGCGGCGCACCAAACCCCAACGTACGCGGTTGCGAAGTTCACTCAAAAAGTGAACAAGTAATCCCCAGGAGAACAAACAAATGGTCGACCAGGCGACAACCCCAATCGAAGGAAACATCGGATCAGCAACAATTAAAGTCGTTGGCGTAGGTGGCGGCGGATCAAACGCCGTCTCACGCATGTACCGAGATCGTATCCCTGAAGTTGAGTACATCACAGTAAACACCGACGCTCAGGCACTTACCCGCTCTGATGTCCCGATTCGTATTAGAGTCGGTGACCGCACAGCACGTGGACTTGGCGTAGGCGGAGATCCTTCAAAGGGTCGAGAATGTCACGAAGAAGATCGAGATGAAATCAAGCGAGCACTGGAAGGTGCCGACCTTGTATTTATCGCAGCAGGCATGGGTGGTGGAACGGGAACAGGTGGTACACCAGTTGTTGCTGAAATCGCTCAAGAGCTCGGTGCACTCACAGTTGGCGTAGTAACCAAGCCGTTCAACTTTGAAGGTGCACGACGACGACGACAGGCTGAAGAAGGCATCAAGGCTCTTTCTGAAGTAGTCGATACGCTTATCGTTATTCCAAACGACCGACTTTTGATAATGTCGACCGAAAATCTCTCAATGGACATGGCATTCCGGATGGCCGACGATGTTCTTCGTCAGGGTGTGCAGTCGATCGCTGAATTGATCTTGATGCCGGGTGAAATCAACCTCGACTTCGCCGACGTCAAAGCAATCATGTCGAACGCTGGTCCTGCATGGATGGCTATTGGTCAGGGTTCAGGCCAAGACCGAGCAATCATGGCTGCTGAAGCTGCTATCGACAGTCCGCTGTTGGAAGTATCGATTGCTGGCGCACGTGGCATGATCTTCAACGTTACTGGCGGTACCGATCTGACTCTTCAGGAAGTACAACAGGCATCGGAAGTTGTATCGAATATGGTCGACCCCGATTGCAACATCATCTTCGGTATGGTCACAGACCCCAAGATGGAAAATGAAGTGAAGATGACCATCATCGCAACTGGCTTCCCAGGAGCAGAGGCATCGGCAGAGAAAGAGGCGGCCGTAACAGCTGCTCTGAGCGATGTGCTTGGCGACGAAGAAGCGCTTGATCTTCCTCCTTTCCTACGACATCACCGTTCGGCTCGCCGACGCTCGACTCGGGAGATGGCAGCAAGCGACTAGAACTTTTGTAAGAAACCACTCTTCAAATAGCTCTGCTCGACCGCCTTTTCAAAAGGCAATCAAGTACGAGTCAAAATAAGACCCCGAGAGAAACGGCCTTCTCTCGGGGTCTTTTGCTATCTGAGATTGGTACAGACACTCAACACGAAATGCATCAAACGCATTAGAAATAACATGGAGGCTCCATAAGTTATAACAGAGGTTGAAGACAGACTAAATACGAAGCAAGTAAACCTGAAAGGGCGACTCTCCGTTCTTGAACGGGGAATGGGGTGCAGAGTTGGTGAGTTGGTGAAATCGCCCAACAGTAAATCCTGTCACCAACATACGGCTATCGGTGACTTCGTCGAATTAGATCCCCACGATCGATCGGAGTACTCTAAAGTTACCGGCATATTGTGCTGTACCACATTAGCGAACGACCGCTGTACGTGGGGCAAGATCGAGAGATCGATAAGCGAATCAGGAATCACAACGACAAGTTCCGGTTCAAGTCTCCGATAGTCGAATCGGGGTCGTACGTTCGAATCGAAGATCAGTTTTTGAGGGAACGATTCGAAGCGATACTAATTAAGTTCCTAAAGAAAAATGCTGTAATCAACAAGCAGCGGGGCGCTCGCTGAAAACCAACCTGGCATTAAAGAATCTCGATGGGCGGTAATCGCTTAGTCGGGTCGCTTGCCGGTCACAGCTTCTAGCATTGCCTGAATGTAACCCTGAGCGAAGATCCGTGAGCGGTAGCCGCCCCAATTACCTGGGAACGCCGTATCGCCAATGATCTCTGGGCAGTGATCGTCCATAAACACGCCTTCGTATCCGGCCGCAGCGTAGGTTTCCATCGCCCGTTTCATATCGACATAGCCGGTGTTGATGAACTCTTCATTGAAAGATGGCAAGGTCGAAGACACGTTTCGGAAGTGGACGTACAGCACTTTGTCGCGCTCGGCAAAGTACTTGATCATGTCGTAGATGCCACCGTTCCTAGCATCTTCCATCTCGGAGAAGGTCCCCTGACAGAACTCGATTCCGTTGTGTGGACTATCGACAATCGAAGTGAGTCGCTTGCAAGCGTCAAAGCTGCCAAGTAGGCGTGCCACGCCGCCCAACTCCGGTACAGGCGGATCATCAGGGTGAATACCAAGTCGAATACCAGCCGATTCAGCGACAGGCGTAATCGTCTTGATCCAGTATTCGAGACACTCCCACATGTTTTCTGCCGAAGAATCGTATTCAGCGAGAAGCGCCTGAGTTTCGTCTGAGATATACATTATCGAACTTTGATCGCGAGCAGCGTTATCCCATGCCGTAACGTCGGTACCACCGCGAATCCGGGTTCCGCCCGAACGCCAAACCGAGTTCGGCATCCAGTTGTAAGCAAGAATTGGGATTCCAGCTCGGCCCATATCGGTAATTTCAGCAGCCACTAGATCTATAAGTTCATCACGCTTCGGGCCGCCAAAGGCAATATCGTAGAACCTAGGGTTTGAAATGAAACCGTTTTCGCAGCCAGCAATGGTGAGTCCGTACGATTCGACTCGCTCTCGCAACGCCACGTAATGTTCGTATGTGTTCCGGTCTTTGCCATGCGGTACGTCGCTTGCCGGAAGCAAATCAACGCCTGGTCCGCCGTAGAAAATAATATTTTCCACACCAAGCTGCACAGAAGTCTCTAATACTTCATCGGTGGCGATTCTAATTGCCCAAGCGTTCTTCATTCCGTCATGCCCTGCTAATGCTATTTTGCTACTCGCGCTGGATGTGCGATTACCGATCATTGTTGAGAAATCATTGATCGATCTCGAGTCCACATCAGATGTTACGTCGCCATTGTTAGTGGAGTCGGTACGTGACATGTTGCGCAATTCCCAACAAACAGGGAAATGGATTTCTTGAACTGCAACCCTACGGTAGCGACGAAAAACGTCGCTTACTTCGTGCGATATATCACAATCGAATCGAATCAATTATGGCAGTTGCGCCGACCGATATTTCAGTAGAAGTGACCAGATCCTGCTGACACCGAGGATTGACAGTACCTCTATGTCTAGTGGTAGGGTGCATTACACACCACTAAATGTGGGGTTTGGCTGTGTCCGCAGCCGCAAGGTGGTATGTTCAACAAATCGTTTTACGCCCTGCTCCGTCAACTGGCTTTTCATCGCAAGATTTCAGCCATACGGAACTAGACCATCGCGGCTCTTCGGAACTACTTAGCAAGGCACGTTTCAGGCAATGCAGTGTCCCTTCTGCGGAAACAACGAATCACGCGTAATGGACTCGCGTGAAGCGCCCGATGGCGTGCGACGTAGGCGTGAGTGCATAAGGTGCGAACTGCGGTTCACCACCTATGAACGTGTGCACTCATTGCCGTTGATGATCGCGAAGCGGGATGGCCGCCGTGAAGCGTTCTCGCCCGACAAGCTGGAACGGTCGTTACAGACAGCTTGTGCCAAAAGACCCTTGGAGGTCGGCGCCATTTCGAAGATGGTTGTCGATATAGAAAACGAGTTGCACAAACTCTCGAAAGCTGAAGTAGAAACGAGAGTTCTTGGAGAAATGTGTGTAGAGCGTCTAAAAGTTCTCGATCGAGTGGCCTACATCAGGTTCGCCTCGGTATATCGAGATTTCCAAGACGTCGATTCCTTTACTAAAGAGGTAAAGGCACTGACCGATCCTGAACCCGGAGGTACGGGGTCAAAAAGCCAATTACGGCTGATAGACGATGACGTCCCCCGGCTGGCTCAAAGAGGTCGCCGCCGGAGTGTAAGACATAGCTAATCCCACTATCTAACACTCCGGGTACATCGGCAGCTGTTACAGCAAGACTGTCAGGGCTGGCGACTAATACAAAACCACTAAAACGCACGAAAAGAAGATCGATGACAACAACGCAGGACACACACATGAGCACGAACAGCACTACCCCAACAGAAGATTTCACACCAGCCGTGATATCAGACAACGCACGTGTGGTTCTGGATAAACGCTATTTGCAAAAGAACGATGCCGGGGACATTATCGAAGACCCGCAAGAGATGTTCCGCCGTGTCGCTAAGGCTCTCGCAGCGCCAGAGTTCAAGTACGAAAAGACTCCCGACGAAGTCGCTGCTATTGAAGAGAGTTTCTTCCAGATGATGGCAAGTCTCGAATACCTGCCTAACTCGCCAACGATGATGAACGCTGGCACAGGCGCAGGAACTCTTTCAGCATGTTTTGTGCTTCCGCTCACCGACAGCATGGTAGGCATAATGGGCGCCGCTCACGATGCTGCAATGGTTCAAAAGTTCGGTGGAGGAACCGGATTCGCACTTTCAGAACTACGCCCTACCGGTGCAGGCATCGCAACTACCCACGGTAAGGCATGTGGACCTATTCAGGTTCTACGACACCTTTCTTCGGTTTCGACTCTGGTAACTCAGGGCGGCAAGCGAGACGGTGCGAACATGGCGGTGATGGATGTTCACCACCCCGATATTCTCGAATTCATCGACTGCAAGCAGGTTGAAGGCGAAATCCACAACTTCAACATCTCTGTCGGCGCATCCGACGAGTTCATGCAGGCTGTAAAGGACGACACAACGTTCGCATTGCGTGCGTTGCAAGACCCCTCAGATCTCGATAGTGGAATGGTTGAAGTCGACCGACTCAACGCTCGTGAGGTCTTCAGCAAGATCGTATACGGTGCGTGGAGAAACGGTGAGCCAGGAATGATCTTCCTAGACGAAGTAAACCGGAACAGCCCAGTTCTTCACCTCGGACGAATCACTGCAACCAACCCATGTGGCGAGCAGCCGCTTCTTCCGAACGAATCTTGTAACCTCGGTTCTATCGACGTTGCGAAATTCCTAGAATCTGACGAATCCGGTATGACCGACCTAAATTGGGATCGACTCGGTGAAACCGTTCGAACTGCAACTCGCATGCTCGATAATGTTATCGACGCCAACAAGTACGCAGTCGAGGCGATCGAAACGATGACGCAGTCGACTCGCAAGCTCGGTCTTGGCCTAATGGGATTCGCCGATATGCTTGTTCAACTCGGTATTCCTTATGACACCGAAGAAGCTGTTGAGCTTGGTCGCAAGCTGATGGCGTTCATTCGTGACAATGCCGACCAAGAGTCGATGGCAATGGCTGAAGAGCGCGGAGCGTTCCCTGCGTGGCATGATTCAGAAGCTGCGAAGCGTGGCGACAAGCCTTACCGCAACGCCTGCCGACTAACAGTTGCACCTACTGGAACAATCTCGATGATCGCAAACGCATCCAGTGGTATCGAGCCAATATTCGCATTGGCGTTCCGAAAGCAGAACATCCTTGAAGGCAAGACTCTGTTCTATGTCGACAAGAACTTCGAACGAATTTCGAAGGAACGAGGGTTCTTCAGCGAAGACCTCTTGGAGCACCTTTCCGATGGTGGCTCGCTGCAGGATCGTGACGATGTCCCAGATGACATCAAGCGACTGTTCCACGTTGCATCCGACATTTCGCCTCGTGACCACGTGATGATGCAGGCTGCTTTCCAAGAAGCTACCGACGCTGGAATTTCCAAGACAGTCAACTTCCCTAACGAAGCAACTGTTGAAGACGTTGAAGATGCTTACTTGCTTGCGTGGGAGACGCACTGCAAGGGAATCACTGTCTACCGAGCTGGTTCTCGTGAGAAGGAAGTTCTAACTACTGGCACAACCGAAAGTCAGCAGTCAGAACCGGCTGCCTCAGTATTCGAATCTCAGGGCATTCCGCAGTACATCACTCCAGCAGAGCGACCTGCAATGCTCAACGGAATTACACGTCGGGTACGTACAGGTCGTGGAAACCTGTTCGTCACGGTCAACATGTCTAGCGACAACCGCCCGTTCGAAGTGTTCGCTACCCACGGCAAAGCCGGCGGTAACGATGCTGCGATGGCAGAAGCCGTTTCGCGCATGGCTTCACTTTCACTTCGATCAGGTATCGACCCTGTCGATGTATCAGAACAGCTTCGTGGCATCACCGATGTTCCTGCGTGGGACGAAGGTGAAATGATTCGATCGGTTCCAGACGCTATTGCATCTGTGCTCGACCGTATCAACAATGAAGCCTCCGCTATGCCTACTCAGGAGCAACTCGGCGAAGCAGAGTCGAGTCAGGCAGGAATGTTCAACCGCCCTTCACCAGTCGAGATTGGCTTGCCAACAGCTCATGCGGTTCCAATGATGGGACAGGAGCAAAAGGTTGCCGTTCCAGTTGGTGCGATGACAGGCGAGCTTTGCCCTGAATGCTCATCCACAGTTGCGCATGTTGAAGGCTGCTTGAAGTGCTTCTCGTGCGGCTATAGCAAGTGCTAGGTACTTAGTAAGAATCTTAAAAATGGCCGACCGGAGCAATCTGATCGGCCATATTTTTGTTTGCGTTTCGACAGCGCGAACAATTCGACATCCCGACGAAGGAGGGATCTAGCGGGGGGACGCGATGTTCGGCAAAAGACTCGATTGTGACCACAGGCGAACACCCCTCCCCAGACCCCTCGGCGGCATTCCGTGGCCATTTTTGTTATTGCTAGGAGGCACGACGTGGCAATGACAATTAAGCTAAGCCGAATCATTCGCTGTACCCTAACTACCCTGCAACCTAATCCCTAATAAGCGAAGAAATCCTCCACCCACCCATGACAGAAAAACCTCTTCTCGCAGTGACCATTGGCGATCCTTCAGGGATCGGACCCGAAGTAGTCGTCAAAGCACTCCAAGACCGATCGATGTACGCCATCATGCGACCCGTACTCGTCGGAACCGTTGGAGTTGTGCAAAAAGCACTCGATACGATCAAATCGACAGACACCGTTGTTGGAGTCGACACAGCAGCCGACGCCAAGTGCGAAGCCGGAACAATCGAAGTCATCTCCCCTGGCGACTGGAAAGACATCGAGTTCCCTGTAGGCAAACACGACGCCGGTTCCGGGGCTGCAAGTCACCTGTGGGTGGAAGAGGCAGCAAAGATGTGCATAGCGGCCGATGTTGAAGGCATGGTCACTGCTCCCGTCAACAAAGAGTCGTGGTTCATCGGTGGCAGTAAAGACACAGGGCACATGGAAGTGTTCAAGCGGCTAACGGGATCGAGTTACGTTGCGACAATGCTCGTTAGTGGCCCAATGCGATGCATGCACCTATCTACTCACAAATCGTTAGGCGATGCGGTGAAGTACGTAACCACCGAGAACATCATGACGGCGACTCGCCTTACTCAAAAGATGTTTAAAGAGTGGGGATTCGATAATCCTCGAATCGCTATCGCTGCTTTGAATCCTCACGCGTCGGATAACGGACTTATCGGCAGCGAGGAAGCTGACGAGATCGCTCCAGCTGTCGCTCAGGCGATAGCGGAAGGAATCGATGCCAGCGGACCGCATCCTGCCGATACCGTGTTCAACAACGCTTCAGCGGGCAAGTACGACGTTGTTGTCGTGATGTACCACGACCAAGGTCACATCCCTATAAAGGTTTACGGCGTTGAAGAGTCGGTCACCGTGAATCTTGGGCTACCGTTCCTTCGAACTTCAGTCGATCATGGGACTGCGTTCGACATCGCTGGAATGGGCATTGCTAACGAAGTCAGCATGATCGAGGCACTGAAGTTGGGCGCCTCACTTACGTCGAAAAAAGGCCTCTCAACATAACGGCTGGATTGGCGAGACACTAAAAGTCAGTACGAACTTCGTGGGTTATCCCCGCAGAGTCGTACGTATAATCGGAACTCAGGTCGTAGAACCCCAGCGTTTAGGGAAACGAACTGAGAGCAAGAGAAAAATTTCGAATATGCGAATTGCATTCATAGGTGGCGGAGTAATGGCACAGGCCATCATCTCCGGAGTTAGAGATGCTGAGCTTGATGCCAGCATAATCGTCGGCGAGCCCTTCGAGGCTCGACGTACGTCGTTGGTCGAGGACTTGGGCGTCGAGGCGACTGCGAGTAACAAGGAAGCCATTTCGGGCGCGGATATCATCGTTCTTGCCGTGAAACCTCAGCAGCTCGATTCGGTTGCGGCTGAACTCAAAGGCGTGCTGAACTCGCAGCAAACTATCCTCTCGATCATGGCAGGTGTGAAGATGCATTCGATCGGGTTGAAGCTCGGTCACACCAAGCTCATTCGAGTCATGCCGAACACACCTGCTCAGATTCGTAAGGGAATCTCGGCATGGCATGCTTCGGATGACGTTGACCAGACAACTCTCGATTTTGTTGCAAGTATGCTCAACGCTATCGGCGATGAGCTGAAGTTCAGCGACGAAAAGAATATCGATATCGCTACCGCGCTAAGCGGAAGTGGCCCCGGTTACGTTTTCGTGATGATCGAAGCTCTTTCTGATGCCGGTGTTGAACTTGGACTTCCCGTTCACGTGGCACAGCATTTAGCTTCCCAAACGGTGCTTGGTAGTGCTGCCCTTCAACGCGAATCGGGCAAGCACCCGGCAGAACTGCGCAATATGGTGACCTCGCCGGGTGGCACGACGGCTGCAGGCTTAGCGGCTCTCGAAAACGGTGGCTTTAGGGCGATTATCGCTGAAGCTGTTCGTTCGGCTTACGAACGTGGAGAAGAACTGGCGAGTGGTAAATGAGCGAGGAATTCCTAGCCTACATCGGTTGGCTTCTGCGTATCTTCGGATACCTGATCGTTGCGCGCGCACTAACATCTTGGTTTCCCGACGCTCGACACCACCCGATCGTTCAACTGCTGTACCAGATCACTGATCCAGTGATGGTCCCGGCTTCTCGAATCATCCCTCGAATCGGCATGATCGACATTAGTCCTATGATTGTCATCCTCGTATTGTTCACAGTATCCAGTCAGCTTACGGGTCAATCAAGCGGGTTCTAAGTTCGCCAGTCGTTAGCCGTTCAACTTCAATGATGTTATTACGTGCTGTCGCCCACCAAAACCATCCTGCCGCTACTTTTACGTACGCCGAGCACCTTGGCGAGAAGCTTCACAAGCCCCTCATTAAGCACTATCGATAGGTGCCATTTTCACGCGCACTCGTAGCGAGACGTCATCGTTTAGCCCAAGAATTTCTTTACGAGAAGCACGGGTCTGAATTCACACTGTGATACGGGAAGTGTTTGTACACAAATCGCTAAATAATGTCCTTGATCGTTACTTCACCTGCCGACACTGGCCAGTCCCTCCCACTTTCGTCTCGCACGATCAACCGTCCAGCTGAATCAACGTCATGGGCGATTCCAGTCAGATCTGGTGAACTACTCGTCTTTCCGACAGCTATGGTCACCTGCTTATCTAAAGTCGTAAGTCGCTCTCGCCATTCCGGAAGGACCGTGCCACCTGCAGTGATGGCACGGTAGTGATTATCGAGAGACTCCATGAGTATTTCGAACACTTCACGCCGATCGAGCTGTCGGCCAAGTTCATTTGCGAGACTCGTGGAATTAGGAACATTCGCATTCGTTGATTTTGAGTCGAAATTTACGTTCAGACCAATTCCTATAACAGCAGTGATTCGATCTACTCGAACGATCGGTGAATCGGATTCAGGTCCACCATCCTCACTTACAAGCTCAAGGCCAGTTTTAGATTCAGCAATCACTCCGGCAAGCTTCTTTCCTAAGACTTGGACATCGTTAGGCCACTTGATCCCTACAGCGACTCCAAGATCTTCAGCCACGTTCGCAACAGCTAACGCCGCCAGCATCAGCAATTCTCCAGCCAGCGCAACACGGGGGCGGAGTAAGACGGAACAAAGAATATCTTCCGCCGGCTTCGATACCCAGGAGCGATCATAGCGCCCACGACCTGCCGATTGGTGATCGGAGATTACAACAGTGCCGTCTGGCGCACCTTCATCTGCGAGCGTCCATGCAATATCCATTGTCGACGTCGTTGTTTCGAGGTGAGAAATGCGACTCCCAATGATCGGAAGCGAATTAGCAAAATTTTCGAAATTCTCGTTCATTTTGAGTTTGTTTGCCCTACTCGGTAATTCTGCATGAATTTTATTGTTGGCACGTTGCAATTGAGTGTGCACACACACGCGAACTCGTTGTTAGCAACATGTATCGCTAGTGGACGCAAGGCTACGATAATAAACGTCTGGTGTGAATAACGACCCCAGCATGTAAAGCTCATCCACTTGCTGGTGATAGGCCAGGGCGTCACAAACGTGCCATCAGGGTTGTATGTAAAGACAAACGAGGATAATTATGGCTGAGCGATCTAAAAAAGACTCTCTGCTTACAAGGCTAAGCTCGCTGTCTACCGACAATGCGTCGGCCGAGGCTGGATGGAGACAGACCCTACTGTCTTAAAGAGTTTTCTCGGGACGAACGAGTAACCGCCCTAAAGTGACGCGCAGAAGCAGAATCTGCCGAGAACGATACGATTATCGTCACAAAGCAAATATACGCTGTGCTTCTGGCTCAGCCTCGCATGAAGCCCCAACAGACTTAAGACAATCTCAGTGAAGCCGAACGCGTAAAAGCAATGCCGACTCTTACCAGGCGCGTATTCAAGTAAACATCGACACAGAACTCGCTAACTCAGTGAAGATGCATGGACCTACTCTCAAGAGATTCAGGATAACGCACATGCTGCTGCTGATGCTCCAATGGGCCAGACCCGAGCCGATGCCGATGAAATGGCTAGCCGAATGTGACAAGAGACTTCGGAAGATATCCGCAAGATTCTTACCAGTGTTGAGGTTCCACGAGCATCTACTGAGAACGAACTCGAAACACAGTGAATCCTTACTGAGACCGCTAGAGTACGAGTCTTCTCACATGGCCTAGTGACAGAGAATGCATCAGGCGAGCTGGCTGGCAAATCTGCTTAGTCTCCAACAAATTGATAAGTAATTCAGACCTGAAAAATTCCTCGGGTTTCACTAGTTGCACCGATGGTTGCCGCAGCTACACTGCCATTCAGTGAATTTTCCATAAGTGAACACGGTGATAACTCGATGCTGAAAGCCACGACCGAAACTCTGTACTACGAACACTCAGCCAGCAACCCAGTCACCATGACTGTGAAGCCGAACGAATGGTTTGAAGTCGAAACTCAGATGAACCGAGGGCCTGACGCCGACAGAGTTCCCGACGATATTCGCGATCTGTACAACCAATATCGATCCGATAGCCAACCTAACGATCGTGGCAACCCCGCATCAGGATCAATCTACGTCCAAGGCGCGAAGCCCGGCGATCTCTTAATTGTCGAAATAGGTGAAATCAAGGTTCACCCTGTTGGTTGGACGCGATACCGAGGATCTACAGGAGCCATGCCCGGTTACCTTGGCCCATCAAACATCGGCGAACAATTTCGTATCTGTCGAATCGAAAACGACGAAATTATCTGGAGCGACAAATTACGCTTCCCGGTTGAACCTATGATGGGCGTGATCGGCGTGGCTCCTGAACGGGAGGCACGTCACAACGGCTGGGCTGGCGAATGGGGTGGCAACTTCGATATTCAGGAAGTGACCAACGGTGCAAAGCTAAGTATTCCAGTCAACCACGAAGGCGCGCTGCTCCACGTTGGAGATATGCACGCACGCCAAGGCGATGGTGAAATCTGCGGCGGTGGTGGGATTGAAACCGGTGGTAATGTAACGCTTAGGGTATCGCTGAGCAAGAAGCCAGCAGAAATGACTTGGCCACGAATTGAGAATGATGATTACATCATGACCACAGCGTGCGAGAAGCCAGCAGAGGATGCTTTCCGTATCGCCCTATCTGAAATGATTCTTTGGCTCGAAGCAAGCTATGGTATGAGCCAGGGCGAAGCGTACATATTCCTGTCTCAGTGTTTAGAAGCTCGCGTGACTCAGTTCGTGAACCCTAGCTATACATACATTGCAAAAGTAGCTAAGAAGTATCTGGTTTAGATTGCCGTATAAGATCAAAGCCGTTCTATTCGATGTCGGTGGACCTCTCGACACCGAAAAAATCATGGATCGAGAGATCGATGAGCAGATCAAGGCGTCGTTTCGTTCGAACGGTCTTGCGATTTCCGATGGCGAATATGATGCCGTAAATCGATGGGCAGTCGATGTATTCGCGGCCAAGACGTATCACTCGATCATATGGAAAATCGCTCAAGGCGATATGAAGCTGATCGAACGAGTCGAGTCGGAGCTAATGGATACGGTGCCTCAACGAGATCAATTGCGGGGAGACTTTGAACTTCGAGAGGGAATGACGGAATTACTCGCTGAGCTTTCGGCAGAGGGGCTATTGCTTGGCCTGGCAGCAAACCAGCCGGCGGGTACTGTTACGAAAATGGAACGTTTCGGCGTCGCACATTACTTCACCTATCGGGAAGTCTCAGGTTCGATAAATCTACGTAAACCGGATCCACGGCTGCTGCTACATTCATGCGCAGGGCTGGGAATCGAACCGCAAGAGGCGATCATGATTGGCGATAGGATCGATAACGATATTGTTCCCGCTCGAATGCTTGGAATGGCTACAATACGCTTTGTAAGCGGTCGGCATTCAAACCAGCAGCCTCGTTCGTGGAACGAAGCGCCTCACGCCGATGTCGATAGCGTTGATGAGCTCAGTGAGGCCATTCACCGCTTCATTGCACACCCGCCAAACGTTACTCGAGACGACGGACCTGAGTAGGGCAAATTTTTCGCTTCGAAACGACTAGGAAAATAGCTAAATAGAAAAGCCCTCGGAAGTTATCCGGGGGCTTTTCTATTTACTCAATTATCATACGAGAAGACGATTAGTCGTCGTCGCGATCGTGGTTTTTAGGCTTCTAGTCTTTCTTGCCTTTGTGATCATAATCATCAACGGCGAATTCAGCTTTGCCCTTCGCGATAGCGGTCGAACCAGAAGTCTTGACGTCGGCGACTGGTCCAGTTCCGATGATTGCGAACTTTATTAGCAATGCACATAAATATCCTCTAAAAGGCGGTCTCATCCGAATCGAGATCAAGCTAGAACAAGAAGATCAGGTCCTTCGGGTTATCGACGAGGGTTCCAGCATCAACGAAAAAGAAGTTGAATCGGTATTCTCGCCCTATTACCGAGGCAAGCTCGCCGATACGTCTCCCGTGTAAGGACCAGGTCTTGGCCTTTCAAGCGCACGGTACCTAACCGAACTTCACGAAGGCACCCTAACTGGCGATACTGATACCGAAGACAGCGGAAGCACGTTTGTGCTCAGACTTCCTGCCTCAAGCCTCGACACGCTCGACGACGAGAATGTGAATGAGCGAGCGTATACATACGGTATCGACGACGAAGCTCTGTGCTCACAGGCTGCCCGGACACCTTCAGATACTGCATTGACTCGTTAAATATTTGGTGTGGGTCATCTAGCTCACCGACTGAGAATTCGCCGGTTAATTAGCTCGCTGCCTATTGGCCGCACAGATACAATTTATGCACTCGGTTCGAGTAAGGTAATTTTCAAAGGTAAAACTTCGATGAATCACGAACGTTCTGCGCGTCTTTTCGAAAAGGCGAAAGAATTAGTCGCTGGTGGCGTATCTAGTCAGATCAGGATCAATGAACCGGCCGATGTGCCGTTGTTTTTCACCCATGCCAAGGGTTCAAAAATGTGGGATGTCGATGGCAATGAGTACATCGACTACATTCAGGGGATGGGGCCAAATCTATTTGGGCACTCTCCTGACTTTATTAACGAGCAAGTTAAAAAAGATATGGAGAAAGGCTACGTTTTCTCCGCCCAATTCGAGCAAGAGCTAGAAGTCGCCGAAATGATTCTGGACATGATCCCAATGCCAGACGCGACAGTTCGTTTTGCGTCGTCGGGAACTGAGATCGATCAGTTGCTATTCCGCACAATGCGCGGTTTTACTGGGCGACCAAAGATTCTCAAGTTCGAAGGCCACTATCACGGCTGGATGGACTCGGTTAACTGGAGCGTCCACCCTCCTCTAGACCAAGCCGGACCGGAAGATGCGCCTGTTGCGGTTGGTGAATCAGAGGGAATGGATCAGGCAACCGCTGATGGTCTGGTGATATCTCAGTGGAACGATCTTGAAAAACTAGAAATCATCTTCAAGAAGCACGGGCATGAAATCGCCGGTGTCATCATGGAACCTATTCTCGCCAACACCAATTGCATCGTGCCTAACGCTGAATTCTTGGAAGGTCTCCAGAAACTTTGCAAGGAAAATGGTTCGCTGCTGGCTTTCGACGAAGTCATTACAGGCTTCCGCATTGCCCGCGGAGGGGCCCAAGAGTACTTAGGCGTAATCCCAGATTTGGCAACTTATGCGAAGTCCATGGCGGGCGGATTTCCCGTAGCCATGATCGCAGGTCGTAAAGACATTATGGCGCTCATCGGAGACGGCACCGTTTACCACGGTGGTAGCTTCAACTCGAACGTAATGTCGATCTCTGCGACGTACGCTTCGTTGAAGTACATCAACGATCAGGGTGACGCTTTCTACGACGATCTGAATGGCAAAGGTCTACGCTTAATGAAAGAACTTAGCGATCTCGCAAAATCGCTAGAGTCTGACTTACATGTACAAGGCGTTGGTTCGGTATTCGCTATATCGTTCACCACGAAACAAGAAATAACGAATTGGCGAGACCATGCAAGAAACTGCGACGACGCTAAGTATTCTCGGTTCGCCAAAGCGATGCTAAAGGAAGGTATTCGACTATCTTCAAATGGTCGGATTCATCTTTCTTCAGCTCATACAGACGAAGACATAGACAAGACTGTCGCTGCGGCTGCCGCCGTACTGCCGAACCTGTAGAGATATCCAAACTCTGCGTCGGCAACACAAGCGGTTTCGACGCAGAGTGACTGGATACCTTCCGGTAGAGCAAATGGCTCGATCCGGGACAGGAGTAGCAAAACTTGCAGTGGAGTTCTGCCGTATCAGACTCGCCTTCCTTCACGGAGGCAGTCACCCAGGCATCTGAGCAAATACTCGCTAATTTGGATGGCAAAAATCCTGATTTAGCTGTGGTATTCATATCGTCCCACCATATGTCCTCGTATGTAGTGGCACCAGAACTACTAGCCGAAACTCTTGGCGCCAAAGTACTTATCGGGTGTTCCGCCGCAGGTGTTATCGGCGGTGGTCAGGAAGTTGAACGAAGACCCGGTATTGCGATTTCAGCAGCCATTCTTCCCAGTGTTGACCTTTCGCCATTTCATCTGAATCAAGACGAGCTTCCTAGTCCTGATGCTGGCCCTGAAGAGTGGCAAGCGCTATTGGGCATCCGAGCGGAAGATTGCCCAGCAATTATGTTACTACCCGATCCGTTCACGCTCCGAAGCGATCACTTGCTTGCAGGTTTAGATTTCGCATATCCCTCGACTGTCAAAATCGGTGGACTCGCCAGCGGTGGTGGTCAGCCCGGTGCGAACGCACTATTTATCAACGACCGTTCAGTTCGATCAGGAGCCGTCGGGGTTGCATTTACTGGTGATCTTGCGGTCGAGACGGTTGTGGCGCAGGGATGCCGACCTATCGGCGAGCCACTCGTTGTAACTGAATCTGAAATCAACGTAATTTCGAAACTTGGTGATCAAACCCCGTTGGAAGTGCTGCGAGATTTATTTGAAGCTGCTGAAACTCGTGAAAAACGTCTCATTCGTCGCTCGCTCCAAATCGGGATCATCATGGATCGATTAGCGCAGAACAGCAGAGAAGGCGAATTCCTGATCAGAAACGTGCTTGGCGCTGATGAAGAAGATGGCACGCTTGCCGTTGGTGAACTAGTTCAAGAGGGACAGGTTGTACAGTTCTTTGTTCGTGACGCTCAGGCAGCTGACGAAGACCTGCGCATGATGCTCGAAGAATACATCGATAATCTTGACGAAGGCGATATTCCGGCTTCAGCTCTGTTGTTCAGTTGTATCGGTCGCGGGCAGTACCTGTACGGCTCGCCAGATCACGACACCTCGATGTTTACCGACATGGTGGCAGATATTCCGATCGCCGGGTTTTTCTCGAACGGCGAGATCGGCCCTCTTGGCGACCAGACGTTTTTACACGGGTATTCTGCAAGCTTTGCGTTGTTCAAGCAGGCGTCGAAACGCTAACTTTGGTCGGATTCAGTAACAGCGCCGTACTACGGCAG
>Ga0233439_10000847_pt1 | contig 41852 bp, 50 predicted proteins | sample SI_123_September_6_FD_182713 | JGI IMG/M metagenome (GOLD analysis project Ga0233439, IMG submission 182713) | Seawater microbial communities from Saanich Inlet, British Columbia, Canada - SI_123_September2016_100_MG | ecosystem: Environmental > Aquatic > Marine > Inlet | place: Canada: British... | reverse complement strand
AAAATATGACGACACCCCATCAAATTCCTCATTAAAGTAGTAGACACGTACATCTGGGTGGCGATTGCAAAGTCCAATCCACAGGCGCCACGTGGCCACTGCATCCGCACGGGCGTTGTGTGGTGGGTCAGGCAGTGGCAGGTTGAGTGCGGCGCACCCTGCAGAAAGAGATTTAGAACCGGGTTGCTTAACTAACCGCATCAGCCATAATGTATCGATGATGCGATCTACTTTGGGTGGTTCGCGACCATGTCGGCGAAACTCGTTGTCGATTGAGGCAATGTCACCATTTGCTGCGTGGTTTTGTACGATGATGATGGCTCCTTGCATGAGATCGTACAGAACATCCATGTAGTGGCCAAACACCATGGGTTCGCGGCCGTTGGCAAGGTCCACCTCGATACCCGGGATAGTAAGGGGACTCTTGCCCGTGTTAGTCTCTGGATCAATCACAAATGAAATGGGGTGTTTGTTGACATTGCCCATGATGCCAATTTGTGTTAGACGATGGTTGATTGATTGGTCTGTCCGCTCAACGTCCAAGGCAAAGATTTTGCGGTGTTTGGTTGGCCACCATACAGTAGACATGTAAAAGTATGGTGATCTTATGAGCAGCGTCATGACCACGTGCGAAAAGAAACTTGCTTTGGCCACCCAAAAATACAAACATCTCAACGAAGAAGCATGGAAAGTCCAAAAAGATATCAAAAACATGCAGAAGATGAAGAGTCATGTCGAAGATATCCTGGATGAGATGGATGCTGACGAGAGCTGGTGGCCGTCGTCGATTCCGTCGTTTAGGGAGGTTGTTGGTTACACAGGAAACAACAGCATCCACAGCGCAGAACATCCTCCAAAACATGGCACAATGGACGAGGACGGGTTCATGTACGATGCCCACACAAACAGATGGATTGACAAACGTGATTGTGAAACAAGTCTCAAAGAAATGAACGAGCTATATCTTCGTGATATTAACAAAGATTTGGTCAAATCATACAAGAAGTTTATGAAAATTGCCGATGAGACGTCTGTATTACGCCAACAAATGATGCAGCGTCCTAATTGGGGAACAAAATACAACCCACCATTGTTCAATGGCAACCAATCACGCCGACGGCGCACGGGAGGACGGCGCTAATAAAAAAAACTCAAACAGAGTACGTCATTTTTTTATAAACACATTTTTGCGTATTTCTCAGTCATGGTGTATCTTATTGATTCCGAGACACGTCAGTCTTCGACAGCAAACGGTGAACCACTAGTACAAAAATGGATTTGGTCAATGACATAAACACACGATGGGAAGTATCCGAGTTTACGGGTATGGGTCTCACCATGGACCAGATGCGTGTACGACTAGGCGAAGTGGTAGACCAGCTGTACGATGACCACGTGGATCGGCCTAGAATGCAAGAAGGCGAAGAGATCCGATATGCCATGTCCGTCTTCAACGCTGACCGCAACACTCCACCCGACGTGTTGTACCAACGGTACACCGAGATGCATGGACGTTTAACCATTTTTCGCAACATCTTGCGGAGCGAATCGATATCAATGCTTGCGGGCGCCAAGGGTAGACACACCGAAGTGGAAGCGGCACTGCACGTCGAGATAACAGATCGTGTCAGCCGTATATTTGAGGCCTTGGATGCCATGTATGAGACGTGTCGTGGACCCGCACGAATGCGACAAACTCAAATCATGTCGCACGCTTACCCAGAGTACCCAGCGCGGTTCTTGCCTGGTGAGAAGAAAGACAGAGATCTACAGTATCTGCAGCGCTGGGCGTACAAGGTACTGTTTGACGGCAAGTTTCGTCGGTGGGAGGGTCGGATCATGAAACCTATTTACACAAAGGCCGGTCATTTGACACGAACGTACGAGTACTTTTGTGATATTGACGGATTCTTTGGCGAGTTCTGTGCGCGCGAGCGTGAATACGACATTTGGCAGATTGCTTGTGTTACAGGTAACCGTAAAAATGTCATTTCAACACTCAAGGAGATGCGAGACCCGTTATTTGGCGACTTGAAACGGCGGCGGTATCTATTTACTTTTAACAATTGTGCTTACAACGCCAAGACTAACAAGGTGCACATGTACACGCAGACCGACTGGTCTCCCCATGAGATGGAAGGCTACACCGGTGGGACTCAGGAGTACCGTGAGGAACTCGAGCTAGTAGTACGGGGCATGGAGGTTGCCGCTTCCGAGACATCCATGAGTGATGACGAGGGTGAAGAAGACGAAGACCTCAATAACATTGGTATAGACAGTGTTGCCAATGGTAATGCATTGGGCCCTGACAATGACAACGATGAGATGTTGAGCAATTATGCTGCGGCCAATCACTTTGATATGGAATTCCCTGTTGAGTTTTTGCATGTTGCCCCCATGGATATTCCGACACCGGCCATGGACTCGATTTTCGAATCACAAGATTACATGAGCAAGACGGATTGGCCCGTGATACTGATGTGGATCTATGGACTGATGGGTCGAATGATATATGATGTGTCGGCTAAGAACGGCGGTGACAATTGGCAGATTGCTCTGTTCTTCAAGGGTCTTGCTGGAACCGGCAAAGGTTGTTTGATGCGGGCCGTTCTTCGACGGCTGTACCAAGTGACGGACGTGGGCATACTCAGTAACAATATTGAGAAAAAGTTTGGCCTGGAATCATTGGCCAAATGTTGGGTTATTCTGTGTATGGAGATGCGGGGCAACTTCTCATTGGATATCGGCGACTTTCTGTCCATGGTAGCTGCCGAGGACATGAAAGTGTCGCGCAAGAACAAAATAGCACTGCAGCTTATTTGGTCATCGCCACTGTGCATCGCCGGAAACACCACAGCTAATTGGACCGATGATGGTGGGTCTCTGGGGCGCCGGCTGGTTCCGGTACCATTCAACTGTTATGTGTCCAAGGCCGACTCGACACTCGACGACAAACTCGTTGCAGAGTTCCCATATATTCTTCTCAAGATCAACAAATGCTATCACAAGATACGCGAGCTGGTTCGTGCCAACGGTAATAATTTTTGGGGCACCATTCCAAAATTCTTTGTGGAGGAGAGAGACAAACTCATCACTCAGATCAACACATTTGAGCACTTTCTGATGCGTTCAGGCATCTGTCAAGTAGCATCAGAACATGGAGTACCACAAGAGCAGTTTTACTGGGATTGGAACTCTCTAACCAAAGCTTATAAATCGTGGTGCAACGACTCGTCCACTATTCCAATCAACACGGCCAAAGAGGATTCGTACGCGATGGTTATCCAGAAGCTAGGTATCAAAGTTGATAAGCGAAACATGCGTGACCCTGACACCGATAGCATGGTTAATAGAAATTGGGCGTTTGGTGTGCGGCCCAGTTCTGCCGCAATTGCCGATTAAAAATATATTACACTATACACCACGCGTCATAATACACAGAATACTCAACACTGATGTCAACATCTAACCAGAAACCGACCGATCATGTGTGACGATGAGTGTGATCTGGATGAGAGACTCGAGGTCCTAAAGAAAGAGCATTCTGTTTTACATCGCACCATCGATAAGCTTAACATTGCTCTGCATGATACCAACATGGCGATCAACACACGGTTTGAACAAGTAGCCATGCCCTGGGCTGATTGGATGGTCAACATCAATCCTGACATGGTATTCAACATGCGGCTCCACCACGTGTCGGATTTGCGCAAAGTATCCAAAGGCAAGCTCAAGAAGCTTGGGATAACTCGTGAGGAGTTGAAACAATTGGTGGACTACGTGACGACCCCTGAAGCAGAGGTTGTCAAGCAAAAATATCCATGGAAATCGGACGAGGCGTGCTGGTATGAAGCTCAGGATTTTTTTTGGGGATCGTCATAATCCACACACTACCACTTCATGCCTGTAACACATCCGAGAGGAGTCCATCTTGGAATTCAGATTGTTGAATGCGGGAACTCTTGTGTAAACGAAGGGTGGACGTTGATTGAGGAACAGGTATGCAAAAGCGGCAGGTGTCTCAACACTGACAATGTGCACATCAAGACACGTTATATCCCACCTGGATCCACCTGTGCGATTTCCGATGGGCGCAACGTCCGTGTTGACAAGGTCTTGAAGGAGGAACCGCCGGTTAACAGGACCATTGGTATGGGCGACGGTATGAAGGTTACAGTAGAGGGGGATACATATCGTTTTAATTAAACAGTGCGTCAAACCGACTTGGTTCTGGTTCGTCTGGTTCGATTAATTATAGCAAGGGAAAGGGTATTCGGTGAAATCGCCTTAACATGGCGTCGTTCTCATTGTTATACCAATATGGGATGTCTTCTTCGGGGTGTTCTTTGGGGTGTTGGCACCATTGGCATCGGAATATTCCGCCGATGCTTTGATTGGCCAATGCAAGACAACCTTTGTGTGCTCGTTTGTTGCAATGCTTACACGAACGTTCCATTATATCCAACCGAACATCGAGACATATAAAGCACTCGGGTGGGTCGGTCCACCAGCTCGAAACATCCTCGGTGGTAGGTTCAGGGCGGGACAAGGCGGGCATCAGCATAGAGCTTGTACGAAGAATCCGCGAAGTCATTCGAAATGTGATCCGGTTAATCTCCATGGCTATTTTTAATTTAGAAACCCATGTCGATTCGTGATATCGATATAACATGTAAAACGTATCTTTCAAGCCGTATGATTGAACAACCACCATTGCGCAATATGATTGTCGGTGCACAAGAAAATCAGGGCAGGTTATGTGGTCAGACTCCTTGATGCCGCCTCCACCTCTCTTGCGAAATGACGAAAACAATTGTTACATCAACAGCGCGGTTCAATCCTTGATTACCGTGAATCAGACATGCCCGCGTAAAGACCGACCTGCGATGCCTGCCGAGCTGCGAGTAGCCCCGGTGCCCGATGCAACGGGTTATTACAACAAATGTGCCGCCAAGGCCAAGGCCAAGCCGCACACGGGAAGGCAAGGGTCGTCGGTTGAGGCGTTTCAGACAATGGTCGAGGCTGATGCGGGTGCCAATGCTTTGTTGCGTGGTTGTTTGTTCAAGGATGTCAAGTGCCAACGGTGTGCTAACCTATCACGGACCCGCATGCCATTTGTGGTACTTGACATCCCACTCAACACGGATAGTGGACGTCCTGCCGGCACGATTGCCGAGTGTTTTCTTGGGCTGTTTCGGACGTCGCGGGTACCGGACTACCAGTGCGATTCAACACGTTGCAAGGGCATCCATGGCCCTGCCGAGATTACTCACCGCATGGACGAAGAGTGTTACCCGCGGTTCTTTGCAATTGAGCTGCAACGTGGCGTTGGCATGTCAAAACGGTCTGGACAACATGTCGAATTTGGGTACGAGTTGAATATCACTCCAAGATATACAGATGGGCAAGTCGGAGATCCCATGATGCATGAACTGGTGGCGGTTGTGATGCATACAGGATCGGTGGGTTCTGGACATTACACATCATACCAGCGGCGGCAGGACAAATGGTACATGTGCGACGACTCGAGACCTCTTCCCGTGGTCGAGATGGATGGGCTTGTGGACGATGGGTCGGCTGTCATGCTTATTTATCGACGACGGTGATGGAACAAAGAACACGACCGTTCCAAAACAACCGTGTTCTTTGTGCGTCCGCTGTGAAATATGTTGGCAAACGCTCTAGCGTCTTCTCTTGTAGTATCCAAACCCAATAACCACACATGGGACACTTGCACCGACAAATCGAACCGAGACTCACGTCGGTGTCGGTAAAATCTTTCAACCATTGAGTTATTTCTTTGGGATTGATTTTTTCTGGATCCCACAACCCTTCTAGGCTTGCTGTAGCCTTGAGAATTACATCAGCACAATCCGAGTTGGATACTTCATTTACTGATGACCATAACCCTGTTATACGGTTTGCGAGACCGTGATTAAATCTCCACGCAGCGAAGTTTTGGTTTTCGGTCCAAGCAGACATGTGTCGTGTATACGTTAAAGGGTTTTCCAAAGAAGTGTGGTGTTTTTGTGACCAGTGCCCGCCGCCGTCAAAACGAGACATGTTGTTGCCCAATTGGTACGGTGGTGACCGTGCATGGTCTGAGATTAGATATCTGGTGGAGAAAAAATCGGGCTTGCACTCGGGTCGAAGTGAAGTGTCCACCACTGTCTATGTTGGGCATCTAGAAGGCGACGACGAAAGGAATCTGATTGCCTTGGCCGACGACTACATAGTGGGTGCCAACGATAACATTGTGGTCAAACGGCTTCCTTCTGGGTACAAGTGCCGGACGTGGATTCCATTGTCACAGTCCATTGCTGAACAAACATACGATTGCAGCAAAAAATGGGAAGAATGGTCACATCGCATCATCACGGCACGGGGCGCCAAGGTACCCGAACCCGAACTGCTGCGCATGTGTCTTCGGCAGCAAATGGAAGGTATTCTGGGGTATAAAGACGAACGATTTCTGAAGCCGCACTCTTCTCGCAAGTATATTCGTGAGCATTATCACGGGTACCGACATTCAACTGATGAGATTAAACCCATTATACGCGAACCTTGTCACTTGTGCTTGGATATTATAACGCCCCACGGACACTCACCCGGTGATTGCCCGGCAGCTTTAGAGGCGGGATCACGGTGGCAGGGACTTTCTAGTCTTAAACGGCCCACAGGAATACCATGGATCAACCTTCGAGAGGTGGAGTGTCCGACAACAATCGAGGAAGTTATTGCGGTACAATGGCATGATCCCATTGCAGGCAAGTTCTGGTGCACTCAGAGCAAAAAGTCTGGGGCAAGAGCTAGGTAGTGTGAGTGATGCTTACCAAAGGCACAAAGCTACTCATCGTGGCGGTTGTGGCACTTATTGTAGTCATTATTGGAATGACTCTTGGATACAATTGGGAGATGGTGACAACACAGGCAACAGGTGCCGCGAGACGTGCTGGGCTGTTCAAGACAGACGTATTTGGCGGAATCGATAAACGACGGTTGCTCAAAGCCGAATTGAATGATGACACGCCGCACCCGACGCCGGATGATGATATGCGTGATGCCCGCAATGACATCCGAGGTGACGGGCAGCCCGTGTATGACACGGTACAACCAGACGTCAGGGTTCTGGAATCTTCCAAAGGCGACATGATCAAAATACCAGTCCGTCTTGATACACCTGTTTACGTCAAACCTGACGCACAATTCTTCACGGAGGATATTCGGAATTAATAAACCCCAGAGCGGTTCATTTTACTGTGTAACGTAATCAGCATGCCAACCGAATCATTTCTGACCCGTGTCCAACTCATTGTGCCCTCTGCTGTGCTCTGCGAAGATGGACGGGTATGGATACCACGTTCGTGCGAGCCAAAAATACGTCATCTTGACTACATACTTGTGTCGGAAATGCTTAAGAGTGGTGTCAAACTGATGCCTGCTCAAGATGTTTACTGAATTTGCTTGTGTAGCTCGACCCGCAACATATTTTGCATGGTTCGTTGGTACTCACAGGCCACGCCCAACACGCGACCCGGATGTATTGTAATTGGCGGTCCCTGGTTATTCGAAAGGGTCTCATGGACCACGGGTAGCATGGTTGCAGACACAATCACCATGGTTGGCACTTGTTCCTTGAGAAAGGAACTGAGGATCTCGTGGCGAACGTATTCGGCAGAATCGTGTGGGCTCCATGACACCACCCCCGGTGCGATACCACGACTGGGCCACATGCCCTGATTGATGTCGGACACTTTAGGCACTCCCGGAGTCGCTAGTTCTGTGCTGTAAATAAGTGTTGAAACACAAGGGCCGAACTGTGTAGAGTATCGTGCCGCCACGTTGATGTCGGCAGCCATCCACACTATGGTTATATCACATGCCTTGGCGAGTCGCCCCACCACCTTTGGATCACATGTGTCCTCGATGACATATAAACTCATAACTTCGGCTTCCTAAACAATTGACGAACCATAATAAACACCATCACACACAAAATCAATGCAAAAACCAGCGCGATAATCCCTTTTGTCAACTCCTCATCATGTTGCTTTTTGTCGGCCGCGGCAATCTCATCCGCCATGCATGCTTCGCGCGCCTTGAGCAAATCCTGCATCGACTTGGTTTGGGTGCCTACCTTGACGGCTTTCATGTTCCAATAGATCGAGTTGACCTCTTGTTGTTGTTTGGGATTGAGCGAAAGAAACGGCGAGCATTCCCCTTGCAAGTACCATGGTTGTACCGAGAAACAGGTGCATGTACCAGGAACTGACGTTGAGCCTCCAGCCTTGTAGATGTAACCACCAGGTGGACAGGTACAATCCTCAGGATCGGCGTGATCAGGGCAGCACGGAGCAGCTGGGGTAGATGTAGCCCCGTTGCACCGTCCCATTGGAACGGCCGGGCATCCAAGTTGTGTCTTTGTTTTCTCGGCCTCGGCCGAGGCATTGCACGTATTGGAACAATCACGTTCGGTTGAAGCGGCGGTGGGTACCATGGTAGATCCGAGATTGAACGTAACTTCTCCCAATGTTTTTGGAAATATAACACAGTTGCAGTCAGCATTGCCACCAGGGTCTTCCAGCATGTCACACGGACACGCGGCCTTGCCCGAAGTCGTCCCACACGTACGATAGGTCGTTGGTATAATGCCGGTTTTAACAGCGATATCCCACGCCGGCGATGGGTTCAGTGACGTGTCGGCCCATGGTGGGGTCGGTAGCTCGTTTGCAAGCAGACATTCATGGTGGTCCTGTCCCGTGTTTTGGAAATTTTGCAAGAAACCGGGTGTCATGCCTCCATCGTCTTTTGGCGGATTGACTCCACTGTTTACCGGCGGCAGTGCCATGTGTCCTGACAGAAGACAGTGCCCATTTTTTATGGACAGTGTATGAGACAGGCAAGAGACACGATGTCACTCTTTGAAAAGGGATGTAGCGGTAAGATGAGCTGCGACTGCAAACAATGCACCGAACTTACAGCCCCGGCTTCGTCGGGGGCGTATGGGGGCAGGAACGTGCAGCCCACTGCAGACCAGAAGAAGGCGATCAAGGAGAAGGCAAAGCAAATCCTCAAAAACCTCAAAGACAAAAAGGACAAGGGTATTCAATTGGTGCGACTGCAAGAAGAAGTACTTGGACAAACACTGTTTTCGCTCAAAAACTACGAGCTTGACTCTCCCAAAGCGGCCGTGGCGATTGCGCAGGCACAAGTACTCAACCTCAAGAAAGAGATCCCTGGGTTTAGCAATGGTGCGGTAGCTGTCATGGCCAAGCTGGTTGGAGCTGAGCGACCAACCATTGCCGAAGCACGCGACCTTTTGAGCAAAGTGGCCGAAGCCGAAGCCAAAAAGGGTGGTGTGATGGTTGACCACAACAAAGCGTTGGCCGATGGGTCGCTCAAAGCCGCTCAAATCCTCGAGTCTGCGATGCTGACGTACGACACCCGTCGCGACCAGTGCGATGCGTTCTCGGCATATAATCCAGCACTCATGCGGTTTTCGCCGGCCGAGGTGGAGAGCAAGCGTCTCGAGTGTGGTGCCAACAACGATGGCACATGTGTAGCGCAAGGTGGTGGCGGCCTCTACCCATTTGCTTGCACCCCTTCATTCGAAGCGTGTATGGCAGGCGATGCTGAGGCGTGCTCAGTCGTGGCACAACAGCTCAAGGCTGGATCCGTCGAGGATCTCAAGAATGCCGATGGTTCGTTTCCCAAAACCAAAATCAAGCCCGGCAGTGATGCCGACAAGCTCTTGAAGGCGTGGGACAAGGTATGGGGCCATCAATCCCCACTGACCAATCCTAATGCTCAGTTTGCCTATGACATGCTGATCGTGGCAATGCTCATGGACCTTGAGACGTTCCGTGATGAGAAAAAGAACTCGGTTGCACGCTACGGTCAAACATTCGACGCACACAACCGTGAACCAACCGACAGAATCTGGAACCAAGTGCAAGTGCCCATCATCAAGATGATCAACCGCGCCAATAAGAACCCGTCGACGTACGAGAACAACGTCAAGAAAATGCTTGGTAACAAGTACGCATTATATGTCAACATGGAGCCGGCCGAGCTCGAGGCCAAAATGTTTCAGTTGCGTGACAGCACTGACCTCATGGCCATGTGGCTCGCCAATCCACTCTTTAATTATGTTGTCAAGGATACAGTCAAGCTCTCACAGATGGAGACGGCCGTGTTCCTCATGGGTATTGATCTCATGAAGTCGGCCATGGGTATTTTGTAAATGTGAATGTAATAAAATGTTTAAATTCAAATATGTTTTATACGTGTGTCCCCTTGGCGCAATGGATACCGCGTCTGCCTACGGAGCAGAAGATTCCAGGTTCGAATCCTGGAGGGGATTATGTGTCATTTTTCTTCTTGCCATGGGTGGGTCCACAAGCAAAAAAACGAGCCCGCTGTCAAAACAAAACTTCCACCCGCTGTCGGCAACAACCCCACAATCACCATCACAGAGGATTATCCCGACTGGTACGACGAAATCGACAACGAGGACAAGATCAAAGTCAAGAAATGCATTGAAAATACCGTTTTGGCAGATACCAGAGGACTCACACGCGAACGGTTGATGTTTCGGAAACACAGGACCAAAGTAATGACCCACATTGGGCAAGAGTACATCACGAAAATTGGTTTTTGGAATCTCAACCTTAGTCGAGCCGTTTGCAACCTGCCATTGCTCAAACCACCACCCATTGAGTTGTGGACATTCGGGGATATGTGGTGTCAACCACTCTGGTCAGTAGATAATACATGATTGCATTGCGCATAATCATAACAAGCGTTCATGGCTGAACGGCCTTTATGTGGCGCGCAAACCAAAAGTAACAAACCCTGCAAGAAACCCGTGAACTGCGAAGGGGACCATTGCACATGGCACATGACAGAGGGTCCACCAAAGGCCACTGCGTGGATGAAGCGTGCTGTTGATTCGTTTTATCCAATAGAAGAAGTAGTGGACAGTATACAGGTCAAGGAGCGATTCGGAGATGATTATGTGGAGCCCGAGGTGCCCATCGACCGCGATAAATATGGCACATCGGTGTTGATGTGTATGGCCGATAATGGCACTCGGGTAGAAATAGATTTTTCGCGGTATGGTACTGTGCCGCTGCGTCCAAGGCTGATACGTGCTGGTCCATTGAGCAGCGGGTTGCCGCCTGGATGCTTCCTCCCAGTGTTTCATCCCACCGAATGGTTTCCTGGGTTTGCTTCTTCGCTTACACAGACGGCGCTTGCCATCCACGTATGGCTTGTTACCCCTAGAAGATCGGCACAGGCCTGCCACCAAAACCACCCCCTCCCGATGGCGGTGGCGGTCGAGGTCCCGGCAGACCAGGAGCCGCCGATGGTAGACCAGGGTAATTCCCAGACCCCTCCATGCTTTCGAGCTTATTCTTGACGGCAACGGCAATTAGGGCAACTTCGGGTGAGATGACCCCAATCTTGCTGTAGAGGACCTCCGAGTACGTCATTAATACCGGCTGTTTGTTCTTTCCAATAATTGTCACTATGTCTGTATTTCCGAGACCGAGAACACGTACTAAATACCGAAGCATGGGTATGACACTGTTTCGTATCAGAGGACGGGCGTTCTTGATAGCTTCACGCCGATCCATCTGCACTGGACTTTTCTTCCATGGCTGGTCGCCTTTGCCGGCTTGGCCTTTGCCTTGGCCTTTGCCGGCTTGGCCTTTGCCGGCTCGTCCTTTGCCTTTGGTTGTGCCTGTGGCTGTACCTGTGGTTCGAAAATCAAATGGTTCCAATACGCTGTCTTCAGCAATTTTCTCACGTATAGTTTGAGCCTGACCCGTTGGTAGGTTGAAAACTTCATCCAAACTAATTGCCTGTGTAGGGTTTGAAGACGCAGAGGATGCAATGTCTTGAGTGGGAGCCAAGAACGATCCAAACTCAGAATCTAACCCCACATTCGCTGATGATGCGGTTCCCCCGACTTGGTGTGTATACTCTTCTATCGTTTGCCGTATTTGTTCTTGTAGTACCACATCTGGAAGCTGCGGGAACGAATCGCCCTGTGTAAGTGGAACCACGGTTGGTTGGTTGGAATTTGAACGGGTGTCATATAACGTCTGCTGGGATTCAAAAGGCGAGTCATCTGTATCGTAACCCGATGCAAGTTCATCGTCATATTTGCCCATGTTGGCGTAATAAACGCGTCTGGGTCGAGAGACACGTCGGCCTCTGGTACCACGACGCGGCATTCTTCACTGGTATAAACACGTCACTAAATATTACATGACGCAACACGCATCACTACATACTTTGCCACGGGTGTGAGACTGCCATCATAACCACCAAACACAACATGGCGCGCTATGCAGCAATTGATATCGTGCCGGGCGACATGATCCGTGTCCGCCATGGAAACACTGAAGTCAAACACTGTGTTGCTGAAGTGAAGCACCAAACCAGAATGGTTCAGGACAAACCATTTGTCTCGGTCGGGAAAAAGTACGCGCTTGTTGAAAAGCCCGACAAGAGTGAGGAGTGTGATTGGGGTCAGAAAATGACCGTGACGCCCATCTTCTACCCCGTGTCGGAAGTGTTGTATCGGTTTGAGGGTGAACGGCGTTGGCGAGCTATTCCCGAGTGGATGACAGTAAAGTTGTAATTACGCCATCATGTGTCGTCATCTCTAGCAATTATTGTAGCGTCGTAGATCAGAAACACAACCGCTTTGTCACAATGGTCAAGGAAAAGATATACGTTATTTACTTGAACTTTGGCGATGGCGAAAAGATTCGATGTAAAATTGGCCGCACAGCAAACCTTGAAAAACGACTTCAAGACATCAAGACGGCATTCCCCGGCGAACACGAGGTCATTGCCGTGTTTGATACAGTTGATGGAACGGCCAAAGATGTCGAGGCCTATGTCTTGGCTTCGCTAGAGGAGTACCGCTGCCGCGAAGGCGGAGGCAAAGAGCTGTTCGATTTTACAAAACTCAAGACAAAAGATTATGTTGCTGGGTTTGTTGAAATGCAAATGAAAGATACGGTTGGTATGTTTGATGCATCGGTTGAATGGAAAAAAGCCGAGAAGGAAGCAGTTGATGCAGGGTGGACCGATCCCAAGACGATTGTGGCAACCAGCGACACCAGGGAAAAAGTCAAACGTATTCGCGTTCTGCAATCCATGAGCAAGGTACTCGACCTCGAGTGTGGTGCCATCAAAGACAGTCTCCGAACAGAGTTTGCGAAAGAGCGGGCCTCTGAGATCACCGTATCACCAGGTGATGTACTCAAATTCACCGAGGTCACTACTGACCGCATCAACACTAAACGGCTGCGCGAAAAATACCCCGACATTGCCGACGAGTGCACTGACCAAAGCAAGTCGCGGCGGCTGACGGTGGGCACTTAGTCATTGGATGATTATTTAAGATGCTATAAAAGAAACCGGAATGAACCGAGGTCTAATTGTCTTTATGTTGGCATTGGCTGTAGTATTTGCGCTTTCTATAGCATCGCTTGTTCTCACGTCACAGAATCATGCTAATATCACATTTGACACGTCAGGGAATGGTGGTATGGGAATCACACTACTAGCAAAGCCCAACGAAACATCAGGATGGGGGGATGCCGCCTCCTCTTAGCGCAATCCTCCATAGCGGCTCAAACACTTTAGAGCTGTCTGCACCGAGGTGCTTCTTCCAATCTTCGCTAGATTTAAAACCACGTCTGCCTGCGTACGACTCGAATCTGAACGTTGCACTTGTGAAACCGAGTTTAAGTGACTCTTTTTCACATGTACCACGATACTTCATGTCTGTGGGCACATCACACTCTTCTCGCTTGCACATCATGGGTTATGACACTAGGATATACTACGTGTACAAGTTGTTACGTGATTGACGTCCATACGCAACCGCTGCTGAAGCACAACCTTTATGAATATCTACCGCTTCCTCTTGCGTCACTTTCAACAAGGTGGAAATGAAGCTGCCAAACAAACCCCCAAGTTTGGCAAACTGTTTGTCCTCTGAACGGTTCCAATCAGCGTTCGTGGTGGAATTGTCGATCTTGTGTGCCAAGGCAGCACGTGGAATATCATTGAGCACCACCTGCAACTTGTTTTTATGATTATGCTTGTCGTCACTGTTTGGGCTATGCATTGAATGTGTTGGCCGTGGGTTCTAATCAACCGGCATCATCCGCCATGGTTGGGTTGGTTTTGTGCGTCGTTTGCGTCTTGTTGTTTTCCGTTTGGGTTTGATGCTAAGGATGTGCATATCCAAAACATAATCCTTATTCAGGCTAACATCCCCCTCCTGCCACGTGTCGGCCTTTGCATCATCCCAGTCTTCATAATATTCGGCAATGTCCTTGTCGTACTCAAAGTCAAACGTGGCTGTCTTGTTGGTTGGTGATACACGGAGGTTAGTAATGTCTCCATCCCAATCAAAAGCGCTCTTGATGATGGTCCTGACCTTGACGCTGTTCCGTTTGAGCAGGTTGGTTATGTACGTCGATCCATGTGCGGCGGGCTGCGGGCCCCCACGCACATAACCACGATATTTGCCGTTAACGTACCTAATACGCATATCGAGCCATTTTGGCATCAAGACCACTTTAACGCGATAGATTGGCATGTCTTCTGATGATGACAAAGTACATATTATTTGCCATCATTATCACGACAGACCCATCATGGCCAAACGCCAAAAAACAAACAATGTTCAAGATGCTTTCGACAAATTACGTTACGACACGTACTGTTTGGATGATGAGGAAGCCATTGAAATTGCGCGTGTCGCCCATCGTGCTGCGATTGACAGAATGATACAAAAACAGTTTGAAAGGGATTTCAATATCTATATATTTAGAAGATATGCCAAAGATGCCAAAGAAAACGAGTTCCAGTTTGACTATTGTGAACAGTTTGTCAAGGTGCTGCCCGAATTGCTTGAATGTAAGCAATACAGGAACGAAATCCTCGGGTGGGATTTGTCAAATGTACTCCCTAAACCAATGGAGGAACTCATGGCCATGGCCACACCAACTATGAAAGAGGAAGAGTACGACGAAGCTATGGACGTCTTGCACAATACAGAGCTGTGGAAGGCACATGTTGCAGCAATATCTAAACTTCAACCAACAGGCAGACGTTTGTACCAACTACGCAAGCTGTACAAGAAGATGCACGACGAACCGGCCACGCCGCAAGTGTCTTGTGCCGCAGGCATGTACGAAGTGATATGTGAAGATGTTTTGCCATTGTGCGTTCCGCGTGTGGAAGCCGATGAGAGAGTAGACATGGGTGATGGCAAATACGAAAACATATACGACGTGCCGACATATGAAGAAGAGGACATCAAAGACACAAAACACTGCAAAAATTGCTACGAAAGACGGTGCAGTTACAATTGGTGTTTTTAATTTACTCAGATGAGACCCACACCTGGTACCGCTTGTTGTTGCGGCGGCGAAACCCAATGTGGTACGTGCGGCCATCGTTTCCTCGGGCCGTATCGGATGGATGCGCAAGCTTGGCTGATTGTGGTGGACCAGGACGTTCTGAGCGGCGTTTGGTCACTCGTTTGATTTTGCGTCCAACGATCTTACTCTTGCGCTTTCGCACAGTCTTACGTTTCTTGACAACAGTGCGACGTTTCTTGGTGGTGGGCCGACGACGTTTGGTTCCGGCTTTTTTGACAGGTACTTTACGGGCTTTCCCACTCTTGCGTCGAGCAGGCGGCATCTCTACTTTAAATGCAGCTCTTATTTTTATACGGTACCCGTTAGCACCAACCGAGCCTCATTAATGTAACTTATGTAGCGGGCGACAACAGACAGAGTCACAGTGCCACCCGAGTTGTTCACATACCCAATTCGGAAAAACTTTACCCCGGACAAACTTGTGATGGCATGCATCTCACGAACGTTCTGGGTTGGTGTCCAGTCAACAAGGCTGGACGAGGCGTAAAACACCGAATCTGGATTGGTTTCGGTGATGGTGGTATCAAATGTGAGAGGTCCGTCGAGATCAGTGCTAAGCGTATATAATTTGATATCGGAAACATCCGCATCTAGCTCAAGCACGGCGTAATAAGTAGTTCCCGTAGCATATGTTCCTGAAAAGAGTGTGACCTCACGTGCAACTACACGTGGTTGCGTAGGGATGGGAGCTTCGGCACCGATCTCGATGTTGTCGGTTTTGGCCGCATCGTTGGTGCCGGTAGTGATCTGAAAAGTTTTTCCGGGCACCCCCATTACCGCGAGTTCACTCCACTGAGCCATGGCCTGACATGGGATTCGCCCACAACTTTTCCAAGCTTGCGATGACACCCAACCAAATCACGCTTTTGAGAAATACGGCCAAAGCCGTGGCCAAGATGGAAGCACCTCTGTGGAATGTTGTGGAATATATGAAACTTTACGACGCCTGCTTCAACGGTTTTGTTGAATGTGTTGCCAATGTTGACAAGGACTGTATTGCTCTGCTCAAACAGCTCGACGCCGGTTTCGAATCAACTGACAGCCTTCGTATGTTCCAAAACATCACCTGTTATCCGCGCCGAATCAACGGGCTCGTGCACTGATAAGATTGCGGCCGCTGCTCTTCTCCTTTACTTTTACACGAACCGATCCATCAAATCCTACCCGTATCACCACGGTGACTGTACAAGCCTTGGGTATCTCGTACTGCGCCAACACGTCGTTACAGCTTGACAGTTTGTGCTCTCCCTGGGTGAGCATCATCAACATCCGTGTCTGCCGTGCATTCATTGGCGCAAAATCCCGTTTGTATGTATGAGGAAGCTTGGTGCCTTGTTGTACCAGCACAAACGATTGATCCGCCCGCACCCGCATGGAAATCGTGGCATTAAGCATCTCGGACCGAAGCTTGGGTGCCGTAGGTGTTTCCGCTGCTGTTGTTGGGAGTGTCGTTTGACTAATTAAATCCAAAGCCTGCATGGCTGCGCCACGTGCCACGGCTGTCTCTGGGTTGAGTGTGGTGGCAATGTTTGCGTTTGTATAAATGTGTTGGATGTGCTCCCGCAGCAAAAGGGTTCTAGTGGCACCGCCCACAAGAACAACATGCTTAACGTTGGACGTCTCGGGCCCAGTTGCCTGTGTTGCAATTTCGCACATGGCACTGACCTCGTTATGCACCAGATCGTCAAATTTGGCCCGTGTCAATCCCAACGGCTCGACATCCCCTACCACCACCCCAGACAAGGCGATGGTTGCCTCGTCCACCGACGAAAGTGCGCGCTTGGCCTCTTCGCATCGGTCATGCAACAAAGTCGTGCCGTCTTTGGCGAATTTGAGTCCCTTTTTCTTGCAGTGCGCTACAACCCAAGTGTGAACAGCGTCGGTAAGCTTGGCTCCCCCGACGTCATGGTCCCCTTTGCTGCGCATCACATCAATGCTGCCGTCCTTTGTTGTACACACCATTGTAGCGTCTGTCGTGCCGCCTCCGACATCCAACACCAACAAATAATCACCAGGTGCCACCTCACTGTCAGCGCGAGATGTGTACGCAATGGCTCCTGCGGTGGGTTCGTTAAGTGTGGTCACCGTCGAACCAGCCGGCAGTGCTTTGGCCACGGCATTCTTGGTGGCCTCACGTTGTGGGCCGGTGAATGTAGCCGGTACTGTCGCCACACACACTACCGGTTTGTTTTTGGGTAACTCTTTGAACATGTGTTTGAGAAGATACACATACAAGTCAAATGATGTCAGCTGTACAAACTTGTTGTCGAGGGTTGCACCATACACGGGTGGGTCGTCTGGGTTGTCTGGTTTTCCAAGCTTGAATGTGAGGTGCTTGGCTGTGCTAGTCCACAATGCTCTCTGCCGCCACTTGCGAGCAATAGTGCGTTTGAACTCGTAAAACGTGCGATCCGGATGCGCTGTCCTTCGCTGCCGAGCAGCCTCACCACAGTACACCGTATTGGGTCCGACCGACACATATGATGGTATTATACCATTGGCCGACGCCGACCCCACCTGCTCCAACGACGCCAAATCGGAACCTATAATAGCACACGAGTTGGTGGTGCCAATATCCACACCAATCGCATTCATTACTTCTCTCTCATATATATGCATATCCATTTTCCGTACAAGACGTAAAGCTCTGACAACCTAAAAAATGTCCGACAAACCGTCACTTGTATCATTCGGGTTTTCCTTCAGATTTCACACCACTGCGATGGCATTGGCGGTTCTCGGGACGGCCGCGGCATCATACAGGGCCAAACGATTAGACACGCGTTTTCTTGTGATTAGTACCATGGCCGTGTCCGAGTTGGAGATAGGACCATCCATCCTGGATCACAGTTACACCGTTGGGTACAAAGGACCCTTGCGTAACATACACCTTCCTGGTTTCAACACAATATACGATAAACTCTTTGCTTAATTTACTTTGTTAACCAGTGTTCCCGTGCGTACGAGTTGTTCTTCGGCCATGGCAGCCAATCGACCATCAAACCCTTTGGTAGCAAGTGCAGAAACATCGGGTAGCTCCTCGGCTACTGCCATTACCGTGACAAACGCCGACAACAAAAACATTGCCGTAGCTATCAAGTTCTCTCGGGTGTCAGCATCCACCTTTTGTTGCTCTTCGTGTGTTTGACGGGTGTCGGCACTCTCTTTGTACTGGTCCTCGAAAGATTCCTTTTCCTTTTCCCGACGTATTTCGTCTTCTTCGGTTTGTGTTGTACCGGGAGGTGGTGTGGGCCCGCTGTCATCCGTGATGTTGCCACTGGTGATGTTGCCACTGGTGATGTTGCCATTGGTGATGTTGCCACCGGTGATGTTGCCAATACCGGTGATGTTGCCACCGGTGATGTTGCCAATACCAGTGATGATTTTGGATGCATTTCCGCCGCCGATGATTTTGGGACCATACCAGTCTTCTTGGGCATTCAAGGCGTCAAGGTGTTGCTCTAGTGTACCTTTGGGTGTCAATCGGGGCGGTTGTGTTTTGATGCGAGGTGTTGGCTCTCCCTCAAAGCCAATCTCAGGGGTGCGGCTATAACGGCCAAAATCAGGCATCTCACCAAACACCTCGGTTCCAATGGTTCTGCTGAGTGTGCCGAGTGTGTGAACCACCCCTATTTCCTGACCGTATTTTTGCCAAAACGCTTTACCGAGCATGCGGTCAGCGTACATGGTATTAAGCACCTTGTGTGCATGTTGTGCTTCGCGGTTAGGATTACCATACCACTGTTTCAATCTCTTTTTGTCTGTGAGTTGTGTGTACACGTTCGTTGGGCCGTTCATAACGCTGGTAAGGAGGTTGGACGGTCGCATGGGTTCGTACACGTGCTTTCGCAAATATTCGTCAAACGCATTTCGAAGCTTCTTTTGGTTGGCGGCAATCGGGTCAATGGAGGCAGTCACAAAGAAACGTCCCACCCGGTTCAAATCATCCTTGACATCGGTCGGGACATTTCTCCTACCGGTGGCTGCCCATCGTGCGCTCTCGAGTGCACGCATTACTTCCTGGGCAGCATTGATTTCAAGAACTAACAATTGGTTCTTATCTTCGGCCGGCAACCTGTCAAGAAGTTTGGTCATCCGGTCGACGTCACGTTTGCCCAAGTTTTCCCACCATCCAAGCCACGTCATGGGTTTGTCAGGAACTTCAACAATATCGGGCCAATCGGTTTGAAAGTTGTCGATGAGTTTTGCTTGCGCCTGATCGGTTCGTCCTGTTACCACCTCGTTGATGAGCAACGGGTTGCTAGAGTCAATCTGAAAGAGATCTTGATCACGCCAACGATTGGATATTTTCTGTAGATCGAGTGGTAATGCCGCCATATCTATACCAACCATGAAAATAGTGCCGGAAAGGAATCCACTTCGTGCAAGAAAAGCACCCGCTGTGCTTCCAGAAAGTGCTTTGGCGGACGGTGTGAGTGCTGAGACAACACTTGAGAGTTGCACATGCCCTAACTGTTCGATTCTCGGTGAGAATTCAGGAGTGGTCTGTCCAATAACATCCACAATTTGCTCAGCGTGTGTTGTTCCCGAGATATCCAAAAGTGCCGGATTGGCTCTGACCAAACGTGTTATACCTTCAGATAGATCTCCCTTGCCACCACCGGAAGCCATGAGACCACGCACGATTTGGTCGACTGTTTTCCCAGCCTGTGCTCCTTCCTCATCCACCAACATGGCATTGATTCCCATCTGGGAAAAGATAACACCCAACGATGCGGCTGCCTCACGTCGCTGCTTGGTAGCAAACGAAAACTCGCCGCCTCGGTAGGTGTACATAAAAGCGTCGAGCTTCTTCTTGAACGTTTCCGGGCTGTTTCTAGAGCCCGATTGTACCTTGAGCATCATCCAATCATATCCGATTGTTTCGAGTTCTTCCATCATCTTCTTGCGTTTCGTCGGGTCCGTTGGAACCTCGACCGCTTTGATCAAACTTGCAGCGATCCACGGGGCAATAGCAGCAACGCTTTTGTCGAGGGTGCTCGAGGGTGCCTTGGATTTGTACCTTTTGAGAATGTCGGTGGCGCCTTTTCCGATGTGGAGACCGCTTTCAACAACAATACCTGGGTTGGCAAAGGCCCAATCGATTAAAACGGTGCGGTCTTCGTGGTACACCTCTATGGCTTGGTGGGCCGCCTCCACCGCACTGACAGTGGCGGTAATCAGCGACATTCCCTGTATGGCGGCTGCGATCATCCCGGATGATGCAATCAACCCTGGTGCTGCAAGTGGAATTGCGAAAATTCCGATCCCCACCAAACCACCTTTTATTAAGGCGCTCTTGTACGACGAACCCTCGACACCTGCCGGTATGGTGTTTGCCAACGCGGTAGCTCGGTTGGCTACTGCATCAGACATCTCTGAAGATCCGGATAATTTGTCAAGCATGTCGAGCGTTTTGCCGTGCCGATCTTGAATCAACTTCATATCGTGTTCATAAGTCGCGGTTTTCCAAATGAACCCTTCTTTCTCCTTGGAAAACAGTGATGTGAAGACTCCGGAAATAAAACGAGGATCGCTGATAAATCTATCCGGCATGGTGGCCCCAGGGGTGGTAGTGTAGCTAATGTACGAGGCCTTCCATTCGTTTTCGTGTTCCTCAAGAAATATCACGGCGTTGTGATATAGGGCCGAATCGGTTCGTCTGTGTTTGTGTGCCCACTCACGGTTGTACACGCGTCGCTTCATCTCTTTTTCAAATGCGAAATCGGAATCCTGTGACCAAAAGTCGACCAAATTACCAAACATACCCACCTTGGACGCAAGAGTGCGATTAGCAGCATATGGTTTGGTGAACTCCAACAACGAACAAGTGTTGGCCAATATACGAACACCACGTGTCTCCATAAACACATCAAACATCTCAAGCCACCCCTTGACAGCCGGCAAGTTGTGTGCCACCAAATCATCTGCTTTGAGTCTGCTTTTCATTCCTTTGCCCTTTGGTCGCACCATTTCCAGAAGACGTCGTCCTTCTGCAAAGGAAGTGATGGCAGCAGCAGCAGTGGCCACTTTGGGGTTTTGATCCATAATCCGGTCAATCTCGGCAAAATGCTTTCGCATGATTGGGGTTAGCCCAGCATCATCGCCGTGAGCCCACCGCTCATACTGCCGAAAGACACCGTTGAGCGCTGACTCAATCAGTGGGCGGTTGGATTGAGCAATGGACATGTACCCACAAAGTGACTTGGCCACATCATAGGTCTTCATTCCAGCAGTGGGCACAGTAATAAACCCAAGATCAGTACTAAACGCAATGGCCGCGGCTGCACTCAACAGTGACTCGAAACTCAACAACCCTAACCGATCCATGGACACCACAAACCGTCTGATCTGTACACCGGTCTCACCTCCTCCAAACCATGACGATGCTTCTTTGCTATCGGGGTGACGGGTGGCCTCGACATCAAAACCAGCCACATCAAGCTGCATTTGAGCAGCAAGCTGCCCGAGTCGTTGGAAGAACAATGCCTCAACACGAGCGACCGTATCAACCGACACACCCGACTTGGCGGCCACCACACATGCCTTTTGTACCTCTCCCCCATCGAGCAATTCGCTCACTCGGTTGGTCAGTGGTGTTAGAATAACCTCGGCTTCTTTGGCCACCTGTAATAACGGACCAAAATCAACTTTGTCAACTCGCGACTCGTGTTGTGTGGTATATCGCGCGACCATGGCAATGGCCGGAACCGCGTCCACTGAGAACCGGTGTATACTACCAAGCAGTTTCTGAAGGCCCTGAACGGCTTCGTCTTGCGTCATGGACTCGCACCCTAATTCAAACGCGTACACCCCGGTGGGACGTGTAGAGGCATACGTTCCTTCAGGACACGACGTCATCCTCTCCTATCTGAGGGGGCCTCCGAAATTTACGCACTTTCCAACCATGCCCCCCAATCCCAAAGCACCAAAACGTCAACGCATAGCAGTCAATGACGGCATGTTTGTATGTCTCGTTACCGACTGCTGCTTTCGTGGTGACAGCATGACCGAGCTCTCGCTGCATGCTCAAACCATGCACGACAAGGATGAACTTCTTGAAGACGGCGAACGTACTGTTGCCGACATGCTGATACTACCACCCATGGGCGAACGTGTGAGAGGACGACGGTATCTATGCGAAAACGGCATCAGGTTTGCACAAAAAGACAGGTTGTCCAAATCATGTGTCTTCTGCCCAACCTCCCCATCTTATGGTGAGAAAGGAGGTAAGCCAACCCACTGTGCTGGGTGCGCTAAAGACAAGGGGTTGGTCAATGTCAAAAGCAAAAAGTGTGTTGAATGTGGTGAGATAATTCCTTCCTTTGGCAAGAAAGGAGGCAAGAATGCAACTCACTGTGCAGAGTGTGCAAAAGGCAAATATTTGGTCGATGTTACACACAAAATGTGTGTCAAATGCCATGAGACATATCCTTCTTATGGTGAGAAAGGAGGTAAGCCCACTCATTGCGCAGAGTGTGCAAAAGGCAAGGATCTAGTTAATGTCAAGGACAAAATGTGCGCTGAATGTGGCGAGGTGCATCCTTGTTTTGGCAAGAAAGGAGGTAAGCCTACTCACTGTGCCAAGTGTGCAAAAGGCAAAGATTTAGTTAATGTCAAGGAAAAAATGTGTGTCCAGTGCAATGAAATACGATCTTATTTCGGTGAGAAAGGAGGTAAGCCTACTCATTGCGCAGAGTGTGCAAAAGGCAAGGATCTGGTTAATGTTATACACAAAATGTGTGTTGAATGTAATGAGATACATCCTTCCTATGGCAAGAAAGGAGGTAAGCCTACTCATTGCGCAGAGTGTGCAAAAGGCAAGGATCTAGTTAACGTTAAGGACAAAATGTGTGTTGGATGCGGTGTCATATCGGCTGGTTATGGATTTGTACATGGAGCCCCAACTCATTGTAATGGGTGCAGAGAAGAAGGTATGAGTTTTGCAAGAAAAAGGAAAGTATGTTCCACAGAGACACATGGCATCAACGATCGAATAATTGCTTGTTATACTCATCCTGAAACGGAAGAACCACTATGCACGTTTTGTCATCACGTTCTTTTCCCCGACCTTGGCCAAACCAAAGTCAAACAAGAAGACTGGATCATTGAAGGTCTTCGCCATCGTTTGCTTGAACTCGAGCCATACATGGTGGTGCGTGACTGTGTGATTCCAGGCGCGTGCTCACTCCTGCGACCTGATGTATTGTACATGTTTGACTCTGCCGGGGCGCCGTTTGCCCTGTCTATTGAATGTGACGAAAAGGGAAGTTGCCACGAAGATTCAATGGAACGGCTTCGTGAGATTCAACGCGGCCATGGATGCCAAGCTTTTGTGGTGCTTCGTATCAACCCCAACCAAAAGCGAAAGAGAAAAATGCTCAAACAATTCGAGTATGCAAATGGAAACAAATATTATGCTCCCACTATGCACTTTGATACGCTGATGGATGAAGTCGAAGAAGTGATTCGCAAGCATGTGGTGTATGCGCTAGATCACAAGACGGTCCCTGATATATGTCTACGATCTGCAAAAGGCTTGGCTAAAATTAAAATGTTCTTTTAAGCGCACACACCAAAACGGGTTTCGGCTCTCCTATCTGAGGGGGCTCCGAAATTTACGCACTTTCCAACCATGCCCCCCAATCCCAAAGCACCAAAACGTCGACGCATAGCAGTCAATGACGGCATGTTTGTATGCCTCGTTACCGACTGCTGCTTTCGTGGCGACAGTATGACCGAGCTCTCACTGCATGTTCAAACAATGCACGACAAGGATGAACTTCTTGAAGACGGCGAACGTACTGTTGCCGACATGCTGATACTACCACCCATGGGTGAATGTGTCGTGGGACGACGGTATCTGTGCGAAAAAGGTGTTAGGGTGATGCATAAAGACAGGTTGTATAGATGTTGTATTGAATGTTCAACGGTTCCATTTTTTGGTGTTGAAGGGGGTGATGCGACACACTGTGCCAAATGTGCGAAAGGAAAGCAACTGGTCGATGTCAAAAGCAAAAAGTGTGTTGATTGTGGCAAAATACAACCTTCTTTTGGTAAAAAAGGATGCAAACCAACTCACTGTGCAGAGTGTGCAAAAGGCAAGGATTTGGTCAATGTTAGACATAAAATGTGCGTTGAATGTGGCAAGGTGCAAGCTTCTTTAAGTGAGAAAGGATGCAAACCAACTCACTGTGCCAAGTGTGCAAAAGGCAAGGGTCTAGTTTATGCCAAGAACCAAATGTGTATTGTATGTAACGAGGTGCATCCTTCTTTTGGCAAAAAAGGAGGTAAGACAACTCACTGTGCTGGATGCGCAAAAGGCAAGGATTTGATCAATGTTAACAACAAAATGTGTATCCAATGCAATGAAATACGACCTTATTTTGGTGAGAAAGGAGGTAAGCCCACTCATTGCGCAGAGTGTGCAAAAGGCAAGGATCTGGTTGATGTTATACACAAAATGTGTGTTGAATGTAATGAGACACAGCCTTCCTATGGCGAGAAAGGATGCAGTCCAACACACTGTGCCAAGTGTGCAAAAGGCAAGGGTCTAGTTAATGTCAAGGACAAAATGTGCGTTGGATGCGGTGTCATATCGGCTGGTTATGGATTTGTACATGGAGCCCCAACTCATTGTAATGGGTGCAGAGAAGAAGGTATGAGTTTTGCAAGAAAAAACAAAACATGCTCCACGGAGACGCACAGCACCAACGATCGTGTACCTGCCCGTTATACTCATCCCGAAACAGGAGAACCGCTATGCACGTTTTGTCATCACGTTCTCTTCCCTGATCTTGGCCAAACCAAAGTCAAACAAGAAGACTGGATCATTGAAGGTCTTCGCCATCGTCTACTTGAACTCGAACCGTACATGGTGGTGCGCGACTGTGTGATTCCAGGCGCCTGCTCACTCCTGCGACCTGATGTATTGTACGTGTTTGACCTTGCTGGGGCACCGTTTGCCCTGTCTATTGAATGTGATGAAAAGGGAAGACAGCACGAGGATTCTATGGAACGGCTTCGTGAGATTCAACGCGGGCACGGCTGCCAAGCCTTTGTGGTGGTTCGTATAAATCCGAACCATCAAAAGCGAAAAATGCTCAGACAATTCGAATGTACAAATGGAAACAAATATTATGCTCCCACTGTGCACTTTGATACATTGATGGATGAAATCGAAGAAGTGATTCGCAAACATGTAGTGTATGCACTAGATCACAAAACGGTCCCTGATATATGTCTACGATCTGCAAGAGGCTTGGCTAAAATTAAAATGTTCTTTTAAGCGCACACACCAAAACGTCTTTCGGCTTCGTGGCGGGTAAGAGGGCGACGTGACCAACGCGCATATGCGGAATAAACAAGATCTATCCACTGCTCCTGTGTCTTGGCCGAGGTGGTGCGGGGTAGCATTCCTTGCAGCGCTGCGGCTAATCTCGGGTATCGCCCAGACACGTGCATCAGTTTGGCTAATACAGTACAAAAGGCTTGGTAGTGATGTTGTTTGTTGTGTTCGCCGTTCGAGTCGTAGTTAGACGCCATGGTAATGAGAAAGCGCCACAACCGATCATCATCCTGGTCGTTGGGCAGGGCCTCGAGTAATGTCTCTCGGAACGCTGGGGATGATGCGTGTCCCTCGGGCTCTAATTTTCTGTTGACACAGTCATGCAACAAGTACACCACAAAGGCGGCCGGGTGTTCGTTTTCGTCGCCGTGTAGCGCTTCGTCCATACCATTACGCAGCCTGCTCCAGAACACCTTGAAACTCTTACGACAGATACCACATGGCAGCACATACCTCAATTCGTCGAAAAAACAGAGCATAATCTCGGCCATGGTGTCATCTCCCTCAGCATCATAGATACGTGCAATGGCATGCAAATACGGCCATAACGGTGGCCCCCAAATATTGGGAGGTTTGCCCGGCATCCTCTCTTACTGGTTGCTTGACAGAATATCTTCCACCCACAACGTTTTGCGTGCTTCGGTGATGTAGTCATCCATCGCAGCAAGAGCCTTGCGCGGCGACACTTGCAGGTGTTTGACCACAGCAGACAGCTGTTCCTTGCTCACCTCGTCGCCGCGGGCACGATCCTGGAAGGCGCAACGCACATTGCGTGGAATAGCTTCCGTCACCTCACGGTGGTCACGTCTTGCATCCCGGATGTGGCCTGTGTAGAGTTCCATGAGCAGACGGATATGAGAGGCAAGTGCGACCCGGCGGCTGATGTTCCGGGCCGATTTGGGCTTGAGTGTGTTGAATTCGGCCACTGTGCGGCGCAGGGCATCTAGATCCAGATCGTGAAATGACCGACCGATCTCGGCGCAGACGACGCGATCGGCTCCAACGTGGTCAGATGTAAAAAATGATGGTGTGAGCTCGGCAAACCGATTGGCTGTTGATGTGCACACCCCAACATCAAAGGCGCCACGCAAATACAAAAAGTCTTTGTGATTGGCGGTCTCTGAGACACAATTTGACGAGAGTACCATACCCAATTTCTCCACCCACAGACCAAAGTTTTGTACAAAGGTTGGTTAGTGTGTGGGACCAATGGCTTTGGTCGAGGCGATCGATCAATGCACCCCCTTGTGGCAGTATACGGTTGAAGAAGGGACGACAGCCGAAGGACTTGCTCAACTTTTGAAAGATTCTGTGGTGGCGCTTCGAAACCCCGACGATGAGGATGGTACGTTGACGAATTTATCGAGCCGAGTGCTCCGAACATTCAAAACGCTCCCACGTCACACACCCAACCAAGTGGGTCGAGGTAGTACCTACCACATCGGAGACAATCGGCTCCACCGACGCACCTTCATGGATAGTGGTGGGTACAACCGAGTATTTCGGTGCGAATGGGTACATGGTGAAGGAATCCGAGACAAGGCGGTGCTTCGTTTTGTTCGACACGATGCTGAGCGCGATGAAGTGGGGGTGTTGATGGCCTACGTCGAAACGTGCATGCACATGCTTTTGACTGAAACGGGCTGTGTCGTGCCCATCATTGCACCACTCAAGGTAGAGCGCACCACCCACCCTGGGTACGACTTTGGCGCTGCTATTGTCAACCCAGGCCATGGGTCGTTGTATGACTTGATCCGAAAAGAACATCGCACCATTGACGATGCGCGTATCTTTCCACTCTTTTTATTGGTCATTGAGATACTAGAAAAACTCCAAGAGTCTCACCAGTTTGTGCATCGCGACTGCAAAACTGACAATATCATGGTGGTGAGTGACCCGGGACGTACCAGTATTGATGCTGGTGAGGGGGTTGAGTACCCGATCGATGAGAAGAAGCTTAAGTTTATTGATTTTGGATATTCAGAGGTGCGCATGTCCGATGGTGAGCGTATTGCTTCGGACGCCGAAGACTATCTCGTGTCATCTGGACCGCCCATGTTCAATGACAGCACTGACATCACCTACTTTGCCTACATCACACTCGAGGACAACCGCAATGACCTCTCCAAATGCCCCCGGTTTATCAAGATGCTCAACGATATTTCCGGTCCACTGTACAAAAACATCAAAAAGCATCACAAAAACTATCAACGTCTCGACACGGACGATCGCAACGAGATCTTTCTCAAGTCGGTTTACAAGTATGTGAAGCATGGTAAGTGGGGCCCAGCAAAACTGCGCAAACTCATTCGGGAAGAGTACTGGACACCAACAAGGGCAGCCGCTGCGGCTACAACTTCCGAGCCGAAAACGGGCTTAGATTGAACACTGTTTTGCTCACTCGCATGAACTTATCAGCAAACTCGGCTGCTGTTGCATTAAATGCCTTTTGGTTGGTGTGAATGGCCTCAATAACTTGTCGTAGATCGCCCGTTCCGACAGCATGCATCACCGCCTTTGGAAACGTAATGTTGTTTTGTTTGATGACTCGCGCGTTGCTTCGGACAAACGCCGAGTGCATATCCCCAGTCGTTGGCACACACTCGTTCAATACCTCGGTGGCTTTTACAACATCCTCGGCATCGTTGTCATCTTGTACCATTGGTTCTGGTTCTGGTTCCGGTACAACTGGTGGGGCTTCGTCTGGTTCTGGTTCAGGTTCCGGCACAAGTGGTGGGGCTTCGTGTGGTGGTAACGGATCGAATTTAACCCGTTTGGCAGGTCTTTCTTGTTGACGGAGCATGGCCGTATTTGGAATGGCCGATCGTTTGCTGCAAAGTGGTTCCTGCTCCGAGGCTGTGTATTCCCACAAACTCGCCCAGTCAATGTTTGCCAATGGACCGTCATTCTCACACCACCGCGTGATGGCAGTGTCGGACCAAGACTTGACATATTTTTCAAAGTAAATATCTCCAGCTTTGGTCACAAAATTAGTCCACAACATCTCTATTGTTGTCTCCATTCGAAGCATTTGCACAATATCCTCATTGCCATTGAGCTTGACGACAACATTGGCTTTGGCCAAGCGGTCAAAATTGTTCTGAATCTCCTTCGGGGATTTCTCCCGGGCAGAGGCAACGACGATCCCATAGAAGATGGCAGGATAGGCGTACACGCCGTGCATGTCGTGTGATGACTTTCGCGCACCTTTTGCATAAAACGATGTTACAAGAAGTGTCGAATGTGGGTCTCCTGTGTCTTTATTGGTAGCAACCACGAGACATGTTGTGGCAAACTTGGCAGAACGCGGCCCCAATGTCTCAGTTTTAACCACTATCCCGTCGGCAGTGCTGATAGGACCAGACGAACACCCAACCGGTGAGTATTGCTCAATTGAGGCATCAAAGCCAACGGTTTTGGTGATGGGTGCAGTCCAAGCATCATGTGTTGATGGAATTACTATTCGGGAGAGTTCTTGCACGAGCTGGTTCAAGTCTACCGTCATCTGTTTTTTGTCGAGTGATTGACAAACCAACGAGACAGACCCGTTGTCCACGAGGTCTAGCGCCACCTCGTGAACCTCATCAGGATATTTACGATGATTCCAAGACTGAACGTATTTAAGGAACTGGTGTGCTTGAGGTGATGGTTTGGTCGTCATTCCGGGCGGATCCAGTGTGTGATCTGACCACTGGGCAAATCAGGTTTGCGCTCAGGCCAATTTTTGAGTAGTACGTCATTTTAGAGTTCACACCATGAACGGAGATGATACATTTGGGCACGGACAATGGTACCCCGAGCCGACACAATTTGCCACCGACTCGTATGACGTGGGACCCCGTTACAACAATGTCGGAGGTCGGTATGCCGGAAACGCACCATGGTCGACACCAATAACACCACAAGTCGTCCCAGAACTCGCCAAGGTTCCCGCACCACCCGTGCCTGCACCATCAAGCGGCAAACCCAGCATTCCCAAATCATGGGTCATTGTGATTTGCGTGCTCGTGGCGGTGGTCATTGTTGTCGGTATTTATCTCTTTTGGCAGTTTGCCATTGGTAACAAGAAGACAAGTGGCAAGAGCGGCGGTAGCATCAAACCAAATGGTAGAAAATTAATTTGGGATGATCACCCGGTGTCGGAGCCGCCAATTGAAGACGACGAGGACGTTCCTGAACCTGTTGTCATGCTTGCTGAATCAAACGATCCATTGTTTGTTCGCGAACGATGATCATCACAATGATCATTCCGCGGAATGATCCGAACTGGAACACGCCCGCCTGGGTTGTCGCAGAAACACAAACGAAACAATGGTGACGATGGCACCCATAGGTGTAAACATAAGCCGTACGTTAAAATCGCCTATTGCATGCAAGTCTAACCGCAGGAAGGGATTTCAACCTATTACCAAGATACACATTACACCCAACGACAGTACCCAGGGCATATTTGCTGTTACAACAGTTGTCAATGACAAAACATTATGTTTCTATTCCATTGTGGTCTCGGGTTCGCTGGTCGATATTGTCGGGGATGTGAATACTTTGCGGGACTATGGAGAAGCTGTAAAAAAAGTATTTGTGCATGCGTTGACCATTCGAAAGCGTTGTTTGGTTGGTGTGGTGGCAGAAGAAGAGAAAAGGTTTGACGCCGACGAGGATGCGTTCCGTTTCAAAGACATTTGCGATGTGAGGTTCTTTGTGCGCCTGCACATTGCAGACGGGAGGGGTTGGTCCAAAATGCATGTGCAAACACAGAGTGGGTGGGAAAAGCAGCGTGAGAACAGGTTTTAATAAATATCGTATCCAAATCTCCTGGTATACTAGTAGATCAGGTATGTGGCCGCACGATGTCATGCTGCCGCTGAGTCCCGAATGTCTTGGTAGAATAAGGGCGCTCACTTTGTCCAAGCGCGAGTTTGGTTTTCAGCTTGTACCGCGTGTTGACAAGTCGGGACGATGTGTGGTTGAATGTTTAACACGTTTGATACAGGGTACTGAGATGTCGGCTGACGATCCAGATGTCGCGCTATATGGTGATGATGTAGAAGTAGCGAGCACACCGTTTTACCGTGAAGTGTTTGATGTGGCCAATGTGTGTGAGACGCCTACGAAAGCCAACATCTTTGCCCATACACACCAGGTGGGTCATCCGGCCCCACCATCACTCGGCGACTTTGCAGCGCATGCTTTTCTTGGTAACCTACGACAGCAGAAAGAGAACCAAGGGGTTATTCTCAACACACATTATGTCGTTGCATTCGAGGGCATCTACGAATACAACATTACCGAGGCAAAGTTCCGCGAACTGCTCGGCATTTTGCGCCAAATCGAGGCACGGTATCCCAAAGAGGTAGTAGCTCAAAAGGCAATGGATCCCAAGGAGTTGGCAGATGTGGTGATGGAAGAAATCAAACGCTACATCACGGCTGAGCTTGACCCCTATAATTCGATGTATTATAACGAGGTAGAGAAGCTGTGTAGTGCACCCGAGTTCAGCACCAAAGGTGTTAAGATGATGGACGACAAATTGTGGAAATGTGAGGGCGGCGAATGCCACCCGGAGCACCGGTTTGAATTCGCCAAGCGACTCGAATCATGCCCAGTAACACAAAAGAAACTCAAGTATTTTCTGGAAACCAATTCGTACGCCAAAGGGTTACGAGACCACGGTTTTTATTATCGGTATTTTCCGTACGACATGGTCAACGGCACCGAAGTACCCGTTAAAGTGTTGTAATCACAGAAAACCTTGTATTCTGTATAGGCTAGGCTTTCTGTGCACGAATAGATGCAAACGAACCCAAAGGTACTCGTTTGCATCCAATCTGTCAATAATTGTGTCGAATTGATTAAACCACCCGAAACCTGTACATCCGATTTCATCCACAAGATACTGGACACGGGAAGGGACAACACCTGCCGGAATTAGAACGTTTAAATAACATGCATAATCGACAATGTGCCTGAATGATGGTGTTGGGTTATCGCCACATTCCTCACAATAGTTGACGTCATACCCGAGGTCTTTCTGAGCAGCCTTGGTGTCAACACCATGGATTAAAATATTTTCGCCCAAACTGATGTCTGCCGGGGTGCACAGAGGAATATCAAGTTTGCAACAGCTGAGCGCAGCGCATAGATAAAGGTCTTCAAGATCAGGTGGCGCCACTTGTACCACTGCCGCGTGCCATTGTTGTCGCATTGGTTATGTACGTTGCAAATCACGTGTGTTTGATTGGCAAGAGAAATGTGACGTGATGATTAATGGGATTGCATAAATCCTTGTATTACTAAAAGGTCGGGATTATCTAAGAATAGATCCGTACGAGCCCAAAGGTACTCACCGTCATCTAATCTATCCATAATCAATTTGAAAATAGGGGGCCATTTAAAAGCTCTCCATCCCGCCTCATCCTCAATATACTGATTGCGGGACCAAAAGACAGCATTTCCCGGAATCAAAACATTCAAATATGACGAAGCTTCCAAATGTTTGAACAATGCTGGTTCACCGTCACTGCCTTCTCCAAAGTATTTGCTGTCAAACCCGAGTCGGTGAACGGCCTTGGTGTCATCACCGTAAATAAAAATGTTTTCGTCCAGCATGATGTTTGCCGTGGTACATAGAGGAATATCAAGTTTACAACAGCTGAGCGCAGCGCATAGATAAAGGTCTTCAAGGTCAGGTGGCGCTACTTGTACCACCGCCGTGTGCCATGGTTGGACGAGGGGTCTCATTTGGTTATGCACGTTGTGGTACACATGTTTTGTTTGTCAAAGGAAAGTATGTGTTGCGTTTAATGAGATTGTATAACGCCATGTATTATAAAATCATGCGAACCCATATGACGAAACCAAAGGTATTCGTTTGGGTCCAATCTATCCATGATTGGTTGGTGGCAAGCATTACACGTTGACAAGCGAACACGTGTTGGAATCAGAACGTTTAAGATATCCGAAGATGTTCCGTGGTGTCGATATGATCCCAGGTTGTTATTAGTTTTTTTAACAAAGTGTTCCCTGCCAAGCCCGAGATGTTGGACGGCCCCATCGCCGAATATTACAACGTCTTCGTCCATGCAGAGATCGGCCACAACATATAGGGAAACCCCAGGTTCGCCAAAACTGATTACGGTACACAAGTAAAGGGTTTCAAGATCAGGTGGCGCCACTTGTGCCATTGCCGTGTGCCATGGTTGGATGAGCGGCTTCATTGGATTATGTGTTTTGTGCAGCGCATGGGTTTGATTGATTTGAAGTGGTTGACGTGATGAAACCCTTTATTGTAAGTTTATTACAAGGATCATGGGTCTGTTCCTCCCTGATAACCCAAAGGTATTCGCCTTTGTCTAATCTTTTTATAGTTTGGCATGTGGGTTTGCTACCCCATGTGAGGCCTGCTGGGATGAAATAATTTGCATAGACCGCCCTCTTATTTCTAATATAATGTGTTTGCTTGTCAGGTGTGCAGTATTTGGGGAAGTCTTTAACATTAGGCCCAAACCGCTGGATAGCCTCGGTAACATCACCAAATATCACAATGGACTCGTCCAAACTGATGTCTGCCGCAATACACAACGGAATATCAGGATCACCAAAACCAATTACAGCACACACGTAAAGATTTTCAAGGTCAGGCGGTGCCACTTGTGTGATGGCTATATGCCACTCTTGTATGAGAGGCCGCATCAGGTTGTGTGCTCCGTGCAGCGCATGGGTTTGATTAATTTGAAGTGGTTGACGTGATATTAGATCGCAAGAAGCCCTTTGCTGACAAATTGCCATATGAAGCGTGCCCCACCATTTTATTTTTCCTAATCCAAAGGTACTCGCCTGCATCCAACCTGTTGATAATCGGAAGAAAAGAACAAATATCCCAGATATATTTATTTGTGAGAAACCAGTGGATGGCCTCTGTTGGAATCAAAAGGTTCACATGATTTGAATTCATTGCACAATTATTCCTGAATGTCTTAAATGCCACATGGTCATGCACAAAGTATATAATGCCGCCAAACCCAAGTCGATGGACAACATCGGGGCCATTGCAAATCGAAATGAATTCGTCCAAACTGATGTCTGCCGCAGTACACAAGGGAATATCAGGATCACAAAAACCAATTACAGCACACACGTAAAGATTTTCAAGGTCAGGCGGTGCCACTTGTGTGATGGCTATATGCCACTCTTGTATGAGGGGCTTCATCCGTGGTTATGTGCTTCGTGTGGTGTATGGGTTTGATTGACAAAGGAAAGTCACGTAATAATGTATTTAATGGGATCGCAAGAAGCCCTTTACTGACAAATTGCCTCGATTCTTCCTAATCCAAAGGTACTCGCCTGCATCCAACCTGTTGACAATTGGAACGAAACGACGAATGTCCCAGCTAGATATGTTTATGGGGAACCAGTGGATGGCCTCTGTTGGAATCAAAAGGCTTGCATAATTCGAATCCATGACACGGTTATTCCTGAATGTCTTGAATAACACGTGGTCATTCATGAAATAGTATATGTCAAATCCGAGTCGCTGGACAACCCCGGAGCCACCACCACCGTAAATCGAAATGATTTCGTCCGAACTGATGTCTGCCGCAGTGCACAAGGGAACATCAGGAAGATCGCCACTGATTACGGCACACAAGTAAAGATTTTCAAGGTCAGGTGGTGCCACTTGTGTGATGGCTATATACCATGGTTGGATAAGCGGCCTCATTCGTGGTTATGTGCGTTGTAGAGAATACCTGCTTGGTTTGACATGATGACGTGATTGTAGAAAACCTTGTATTACGATGGTATTGTTCATGAACATTCCCATACGAGCCCAAAGATACTCGTCTGCATCCAGCCTTTTCATGATGGTTTCGAATCCATGGATTGTTTCATCCGCAGGAGAACAAGACCAGGGGGCAACACCCTTTGGAATCAAAATGTTTAAAAAATTCGATGTTGTGTTTCGTTTAATCAACTCACCAGTACGGCATTTTGTAAATTGTTCACTGTCAATCCCGAGATGCTGGACAGCCTTGATGCTACCGCCATGTATGACGATGGATTCGTCCAAACATATGTCTGCCATTGTATACAGGCAAACTCCAGGATCAACACAACTAAGAACAGCACACAGGTAAAGTTCTTCAAGGTCAGGAGGCGCTACTTGTGTGATGGCCGAATGCCACTGTTGCACGACGGGCCGCATTGGGTTGTAGAAAGCCTTTTATTGAAAACTTCCCACAAGGATTATGATGTGTCTTTTTTTGGATAACCCAGAGGTATTCGCCTTTGTCTAATCTCCTCACGGTTGGGTATATAGGTTCGCCGCCCCAAGGGGGATGACCTGCCGGGATGAGAAAATTTACATTACATGACCCTTTTATCCTGACATGTTTCAGTCGCATACCCTGTCCATGGTATTTGGCAAATTCCTCAACATCAAACCCGAGTTGCTGGATAGCCTTGTTATTGCTTTCAAATATCACAATGGATTCGTCCAAACGGATGTCTGCCGCAGTATACAAGGGAACTCCAGCAAAACAACTGAGCGCAACGCACAAGTAAAGTTCTTCAAGGTCAGGAGGCGCTACATGTACCACCGCCGTGTGCCATGGTTGGATAAGCGGCCGCATTGGATTATGTGCCCTGTGCAGCACATGGGTTTGATTGATTGGAAGCGTTGACGTGACGTATTGTATTTAATGAGATTGTAAAAAGCCCTGTATTTCAAAGTTTGGTGTTGCATTTGAAAACCAATCTCGAACCCAAAGATACTCGCCCGCATCCAACCTCTCTGCGACTTGGCGATAAGAATACCCATACCAGGGGTTAGCGTTCAATGGAACCAGACGATTCGTAATTTTTGATTGTTTCATCCTGCAATACTTTTTAAATAGTTTGCTGCAGTGCCCGTATTTCATAAATCCGTCACTTTCAACCCCGAGTCGTCGAATAGCCTTGTCAGTGTCATCATCGTCATAGGATATGTATATCACAATAGATTCGTCCAAACAAATGTCTGCCGCGGTGCACAAGGGAACATCAGGTTTGCCAAAACTAAACGCAACACACAAGTAAAAATCTCCAAGGTCAGGAGGCGCTACTTGTGTGATGGCAGCATGCCATGGTTGGAAAAGCGGCCGCATTGGATTATGTACCAAGTTGACGTCAATCACTTCCAATCAATCAAACACATCACGTGACGAATTGTATTTAATGAGATTGCAAAAAGCCCTGTATTTCAGAGGTTTTTGTTGTTATACCTAAAAGTTCCCAATTATTCTTGCAAAGCCAAAGATAATCTCCCACATCCAACCTCTCTATGAATTTGTGATGAGGATACCCATACAAGGGGTTGTCGTTCAATGGAAGAAGACGACACTCGTTCTTTGAATGTTTCGTCCTGCAACATGTAGAGCACGTACCGCACTTGATAAACCATCCGTCTGTCACGTCTTTTGCCGCATCCATTACAGCTTGGATAGATTCCTTAATCTCGCGACGTGTGAGGAGGTCTCCCCGAACTAATGCTTGGGATTGTGTATCGGTGATGACTACCACACCCCCAGACCATATTAAGGTATCCCACCAATAAATACTGTTGTATCGAGAGTTGATTACCGCATACACATTGTAAAAACATTTGGGAGGAGATTCATGCATCCGAGTAGCGACTAAACGTGACACAGGTCCTTCTGCGCGCTGCACCCCTCCTTCGAATTGTACAAACACGAGCTCTAAGGTGTTTGTTTTGGCCCAACCGTCATAGCACTTTGGTTCAACGAATAATACATTGGCATTCAAGGTGAACGGCGCAAAATGTGGAAACCTGCACGTCCTCCTCTAATGTATTTTTGTTTGCTGATAGCGCTCGACATATGTCAATACCGGCGACGGTAGACGGCTGGTGCGGCCACCTGGATTTTCCATTGGCATTTGGTGTAACATGGGAGAACCTGTGGATAAACAAATGTCTTGTTGGTCTTGTCGGATACAGCGAACTTTCCTCGGCAATGTTTAATCTCATTTTCATCCACAGAGGTGTTGTCGTACTCTCGAGACACTACCTCTGTGATGTTTGGGTGTCGTCGAATCCTATTGCACCAGGCGTACCGACGCATGCTGCACTTGGAGGCCGTCTCCCAAGGTTCGGGCGGCCCACAAACTATACACTCCTCGTTGGGCGCGTGTGATGTTTCGCGCTGCAATGCAAAACACACCGACTCTAGCCGCTGTGTACTAACCTTGTACACCCCTTTGCCGGCGTGGTTCAATCTGCTCTCGATCCCAAACCCTTTTATGTTAAACGTATTTTTCCACTTGGCCGACAGTCGTGCCATTCCTTTGTGCCGATGGCCCGAGGGTGCCCGCGAAAGTTTGGTTTTTTTCGGTTTGTAATAAAGACGCCACCTACCAAATGAATCCGATTCTTCATATGCCACTGTCGCTGATGTAATGACCGAGTTTCCCTTGCGTTCTGCGGTACGCATCCACTTTTTAGTTATGGGCATCTCCCGGAGAAAGTCGCCGTACCTCTTGGAGTTGAGCATAGCAATGCATGCATCCACATCCCCACGCTCTATGGCAAATGCATATAGGCTTATGACAACATCGTCCATAACGTGATTTATGTGAGGTTGATTTGTATTGTGTGTTTTTATGTGTGGAAGGTGTGCGTCATGTCACTCGCACAACCGTGGGATGGCTTTTCCGGGAATCCAACCGAAATCAACCGAGGACCGAATACGGGCGACAGTGGCCCATGCGGCAAGGCTCGCGCAAGATGGACAGCCCGTGGAACTTGAGATTCGGTTTGGCAGGATACGCGGGCGTACATTTGAGCCCGGGTTTTCGCCGGATGTGGTGGACCGAATCGAGACATTACTAGAAACCTTTAATAACTGGACCGAGAGCGAACCTGGTTGGTTTCAGAGCCATGTGTTTTATCATGGCAGTTCCATTCCGGGGGACAAACGCGAACTCCGTACTGAAAAGGTGTACCGGTCTACCACACGCGAAGATATAGAATGCGTGGAAAAACGGTCAGCCGAGAAGCTTGATTGCGCTGTGGCTCTTCTAGATGGTCCTCCTCTGACACCAGATGGTGACACGCCACCAATAGATTTTAGAATATCGGTGGCTATCGAGCATCCGGTTCCCAAAGATGATATTCCCATGACAGTCCATACTGACCAATGTGTGCTCAAGAAGCGGCGCGAATTTCTGTACACTCCAGTTGACCGACGAACTCCTGTGTGGGCATTTCACATCACAAAACGATGGAGTGCTCCTACACTGGTCCAGGCATTGTATCTGAGCGCACGCGACCCTCCACAGTGTGATATTGAACTCGAGTTGTTGGACACACGTTATCTTTTAGAACATGGTGTTGAGTTTACGGCATTTAAGATGATATGGAAGATATACGATGTAATACAAGCAGTGCTTGGCGCGAACCTCCACCATGAGGAATTTGCCATACACATTGCGCGGCATTAATCCTGTTTGTAGACCAAATCGGCATATTCGTGCATCCAACGTACGGGGGTGGTCGCCCCGAGAAGCTTGTAGCGGTACGATGTCGGCACCATGACCAATCCCTTTTGACAAGTGGGGTGACACGTAGTTGGGTTGGTTGGGCACACCGTCTTGTCAGTCTTGTTGATCCATGGTGCAGCCTTGACCGCCCATTTGGGACATTTGGCGATAAACTTGGTAATGTCTTCCGGGACGATTATGATGCGGCGAGGCGACAGATCCATGGCTCTTGGACATACAAGCTCGGCCATGTGCACATCCATTTTCTTTGTAGCATCATCCCAATCACCGTGCAGGACACATGGGACTGTCAACGCATCACACCAACTGTCCTCGGGACCTTGCATAGACTGAACAAACTCATCAGGTCCCTTGAAGGTGTATTCGTTTTCAATAAAATGAATCGAGCACGGTGTTGTGATGGCTTTGCGGGTGCGATAGGTGATGCGGGATGCTGGTGCCCAACCACCTTTGTTGAGTTTGGCTTGAACCTCCTCGTAGCTGTTGTTGGGCTCGGGAAGCGAGCGGTCAGCTGTGCCGTCACGTACTACCCGATCCCCGCGCCAAATATCCTTTTTGATCTTGACAAATTTGCCAACCGTCCATACCCCATCTTCCATGCGAATCGTCATTTCGCTGAGATCATCTTCATAAAAGTCTCCCGGCAGCATGAGCGAGTACCGTCGACTGTTGATCGGCTTGATGTTCCTGTGCACTATTGTCACATTGTCGTCGTAGTGGTTATCCAGATACTGTGGGAGGCTGACAATATACACAAGCTTGTCTGGATTGTTGGGATGCGGTTCCAACACCGCGTCCAAGAGCAAACCAGACGTGTATTGCACTGTCGCCGAAGCATACAGTGTGTCGTAAAAGATATCGGTGGACATGTGTCTGTTAAATGTGGTCGGTGAAACATTTAAATGTGTGGAAACCCAGGCACCCACAAAGCGGAAATCGTCTTGAAACTGATGGCCTGTCTTTGACTTGTGTTGGGTGGCGGCTTCTGCTGCACCATGACAGTGTCGTTGATATCTTGAATATGTGTGCACACATCACCGGTGAAGACGGCTTCAACATTATCAAACTCCGCGGCGTTGGATACACACGTTTCAAACGTTTTAAACTGTGGTTTGGGGACTACTGATTTGGTATCAGCAAACACCCAATCGTCCAAAACCTCACACATGCCATTGCTGTCTGGGGTATTTCCCAAAAACGAAATGCCGGCAGGACTGATGTATCCCATGGTCACCAAATCAGAACACGTCGTGGGTGTCTTCTTTGACGGGGGACGTTTCTTATGGTGAGGCGGAACGTACTTGCCACGGGAACCATAGATCCCACCTACTACCGCGGCAACCACAACCACCACAACAAGACCGACAATCAGGATAATCTGCATGGGAACTTGCATGATACTAACAATAAGATCGTATAAACTTTTACTCTTCGATTTTGGCTGCCATATCAATGATTGCATGATGGAGAGCAACTTTGCAAGACCCGTTCCGTGTGTTCATGTTTGTGGCAAGCCCGTGCCACTTTTCGGTAATGTTTCGAAACATTTCAATACGTGCTGTAACAACGCGTCCACTATAATCCGAAAGAATCACATGAAGGTTGACCATCACTATCTCTTCCCCAACTTGGATACGTACCACATCATCACGGACCTCGTAATAACCTTTTAATGGATGATACGACACATGGGCGACATAGCCCTTGTGTTCGTTTGGTTCTATCAAAAGATACATTGTGCGGGTGTTATGCACGCTTTTCGACAACAGTAGTCGATGACTTGGACATTGACTCGAACGCCTTGCCCAAAAGGTCTTGTTGTTTTGTAATGTCACTGCGGAGATCGTTGGCCTGTGCCGTGAGATTCTGTATCTCTTTGTCTTGCTGCTTGTTGACAGCAGACATCTCAGCAAGTTTCTTTGAGTGTTCCAGCTCGGCAGTAGTCTTTGCCATGTCGTGTTTCTCATTCAGACGCTCTGTGATGCGCTTGACTGTTGAATCTTCAATAGTTTTAATGTTTGACTTGAGCTGAGCGCATTCGTCTCGAAGGTCGGCAAGATGTGTCTTCTTAATGGTCTCGTAGCCTTCTTCCCCTAGCACCGACTTGGCGGTCTCTATACCGTGCTCCTTGACCTCCATGGTTAAACGGATACGCTGGGTTTGGTAGTTGTTTTCCATATCCTCAGCCTTGCGCTTGGCCGACGAGTCTCGCTCGGCCGATTTGTTCTTAAAGTCGAGGGCCGCAGCGGCTTCCCTGTCGGCCCATTCCTTAAGCTTCTCTTCTTGAAGTTCAAGAAGTGCTTCAGCCTTGGATGTTTGAGACTCCACGGCTTTACGCAAAGCTTCAATGGCTTTGGTGTGCGCAACAAGATGGTCCTGTTCGGAATTTTTGGTTGGTGGCATGGCGCACTTGGTGACGTTTATGAGATTAAAAGCAAATAATTATAACATTTCAAGTAAATTTGTTTTGACGCAAAGTTTGACGTCATGCTCAGGTTGACAGTGGGAGACTGATGGTTTGGGAACGCACAACCAACATCATGTCGACGACCGTCAAAGCACCCAACAAGCTCGAGGCATTCAAGAGTTTGTTCTCTATGGAGCTGAAGCACGATCCCCACGGTATGTTAAACGCAGCCAAGGGCGGTGCAGGCTTTTTCGACAAGGCCGATATTGCGAAGATCGTCAAAGAGATCAACACGTGCAAGTCCAACAAGCTCAATGGCATGGTTTTGCGGTTGATTCTGACGGTTTTGGCATCCGAGTTTGATCCAGAGTCTGACAAGGATTCACTCAATCCCGGTGTCATTCAACGTCGACTCAGGGGCCGATTCCCGTCGGCGCTCAAGGCCGCCAAGGAGCGCCGTGCTGTGTTTGCCACGCTTGGAGCGAACCAACGGAAAGCGGCAAACATGATTGAGGCCGATCAGAAGATGATGATGGGTAGGATGGGGAAAAAGAAGTTTGCACTCGATCGCCGAATGGCCGAGCTCGTCAAGCAGCGCAAGGCTATGGATGTGAAGCAAAAGAAAACCAATGAGCATTTTGAGATGCGGGTTACTAGGTCGGATGATCAATTCAAGTCGGCTGCCGAACGTTTCAACAATTTCTCGTTTTGCAAGCTCACGATGGGTCACGGCTACACATCGTGGGCAGCCACCACACGTTCTGCTGAGAAGAATTTGGCAAGACTCGAGAAGGAAATGGTTTAGATTTCCTATGTGTACCATAAACGGATTTTACACTGTCATGTTTGCCACCGAATATGAAGCTTTAGCAAATACTATGCGTGACGAATGGTCGGTTCCGGCAGGTAGTGCTCTGTATGCTCTATGGAGGTCCAAAGGTTCATGGGCATTGTTATTGCGCTCGCTTGTAGCTCAACTTACGATGGTAGGGGTTCTTGTGATTTTTTATGTGTTGGTAGTAGCTACCGATTACCCAGCCTTTCGTCACCGCGCACATCATTT
>Ga0233439_10000846_pt1 | contig 41972 bp, 32 predicted proteins | sample SI_123_September_6_FD_182713 | JGI IMG/M metagenome (GOLD analysis project Ga0233439, IMG submission 182713) | Seawater microbial communities from Saanich Inlet, British Columbia, Canada - SI_123_September2016_100_MG | ecosystem: Environmental > Aquatic > Marine > Inlet | place: Canada: British... | reverse complement strand
AGTGTTACAATCCATGCATCACCGTCATTATGAGCAGTCATTATTGATTCTGGGTCTTTCCACCCCGATAAATAGAGCATATCACTACTGGTTCGAAATGGATAATGGACATCATTCGAGCGAGTAGATTCAAGATTTGGACATATTATTAGTAGGTCGTCAGGACGTAATTGTGATAAGAGTCTGTTTTGCCTTGAGCGGAATTCTGCGATGCTAATGGCTGTTGGTTCCTCACCAATTTGCGCTAAGGCCGCCTCGAACATAGTGTTGGCCAAGGGCCACCCCATTTTCAACCGTTGCACGATTAAGAGTTATCTTCTGCAGAATTATCTCCCCAAATGCTACCTTCACTTGTAGTAACTTCTAATTGTTCATCTTCATTGTTGTTAGATATTTTTCCATCTCCCCATTTAGGGATGTTGCTGGAAGTTTTTGAGTCACTATATTTCCTTGAAACAGTCTTTGTAGCATACATAGCAACACCTATTACGACCATTATGATAATCACAATTAGAATTGACTGGTTGCTTGATGATTCAGATTGTTGTTCAACAAATATTGTAAAATATATTTTTGACTCCACTCCATCATCGTCAGTTATAATCAACAACATCTCCTGCTGGCCCTTAATTGAAAAATCTTCTTGAGTAAATATTTTCTTACCACTGACTATTGGTTTTCCATCAACGAACCACTCATAATGCAATGTTTGCATATCCGCGGTTGAATCTGAACTACCTGTGCAATTCAATCGCCAATTATCAGCATTCGCAGGCGTTAATGAACTACCATTTGATACTTCAAAACCATCTAATGTGAGATGTGCTTGTGGTGGGGTATTGATTACAGTAAATGTATGACTAGTGGTCACAAAGTGACCTCCTAAATCTCTAACCAATAATTCAATGGTCCAGTCTCCAGAAAGAATTGGATTGAGATTTAGTGTATAATCATCGAGTTTTTCTTCGATTGCGGGGCTATGTACTTTGCCATCTGGTGAATATATAGTCCAAACAATGTGCTCGCCTGAACCGCTATAACCATCATCAATTATAGCAGAAATAATAATTTGTTCTGATTCATTTACACTTTCTAAACCATCTAAATTTACGATTGGTTCTTTGGTGTCTATTACCACTGCCAATAATTCAGAATTAGAATATAACAGCAAGGCATCTATAACGATAAATTCAAATTGATAAATTCCATCATTAATGTCCAGTTCTAGATGATCTAATGTGATAATCACTGTACCGTTATTATCAGATTGATTCAATGTGATTGGATATGGTTCTTCCAAGCAAACTGAATGTGGTGCTTCGCAAATATTAGCGATGACATTTACACCCGTATTATTTATTCCAGGAACTACATAATCAATTTCAATGCTAATTGGTTCTTCAATAACTATTGTCGTAGCATATTCAACATCCAAAATCATTGGCCTATGGCCTGATTCGCCAAGATATACGATTATTGATTTAGACATCGGATCCAAGCCATTTGGAACTGAAATTGTAAGCAAACAAGTACATTCAAGAGCCGTGACATCAATATCAAGAGTCCAATTCCACAAATTCTCAGACGCTGGGTCCACACTGGTAAAATGTGCACCCGATAATTCTAAACTCCAACTGGATAAACCGTCACCAACATTCCATAATTCCCAGGTAGATTCACTTGGGGGCAGTGTTGTCGTTCCATTGATTGAGATATTATCAGTGAAGATAATTCCATCCTCTTGGAAGATAAATAGGTTATAGTTCTCCTCATCCAGATGATGTGCTGAAGTCAATCCTCCTAGTGGCAACATACAAAATATGAAAGCAACGAAGAAGGGTACTATTGACCTACTTACTCTCATCAATACGGGGTAAGATGCTATTAGACATCAAGTTTAGCGTAAGATGATTATTATTTGTAAGAATATCATTCAGCGAATGGATCACAAAGTTCACCCTGTCCAGGATATGAAATTGGATTTCTAGGATTGGTATCCCACTTATACTCACAGAAATTGACGTGCCCGTCACCATCGGTATCTACCATTCTATCAGCAGCATCTTCAGGGTCAAATTTGAAGTGATGTTCCCAACCAGTTGCCATTCCATCATCATCGTGATCTTGGTAGTAGACTTCGGGTCCATCATTCCATTCATCCCCATCTGTATCATTGGAAACAGGATTAGTCATATTTTGCATTTCTTCAAAGTTGGTATAATTTTCCAAATTATCATAAAATTTCTTTCCATCAGGGGTTTCAGGGTCAATATGACAATCCGAATTTGTTGTATCATTATATCCAGGGCAATATTTCTTTATCAAGCCAGAACGGTTCAATCCATCATGATCAGGGTCTTCTTCCCCATCCCAAATTCCGTCCAAATCACTGTCTGGCATAGATGGGTCCATTACACCTCGAGCACCGTATGCACTAGTAGTTGAATTGTCTGATAATCCTAAATTGAGCGCCAATTCGGAGTAATATACTTCCCATCCATCTGGAAGATTATCTCCATCTGTATCATCATCAACTGGATTAGTATTCCATCTATCAGGTGCTTCAGCACCATTTGGCAATGTATCATTATCAACATCAAATGTATCGTCTTTTAATGAATCTAACGAGGGGTCTAAAGCCCATCTTCCAGAACAACCATCACATTTAGAATTTGATGGAATTGTAAATCCAGTTAGATTCATCTCCGAAATTTCATACTTGGCTGTTTGAACGAAACCTCCAAGCCAACTTTGCCAGATATAACCGCCTGCTCCCATAGAGCAATCATCATTTTGATTTGGTGTGCAACTTGGTCTTTGCCAAGAAGATGTAGCAACCCATAATGAGTGTGAATTCGTATTCTCTTCAGTTGATTTTACTTGCATTTCCCATCCGTCGAGCATTCCATCTGAATCGGTGTCATTAATCAGTGGATTTGTCGGATTTTGGAAAGGTCTCGGTACAAATAAAACCTCATGTCCATCAATTAATCCGTCGTTATCTGTGTCAGAATTATTTGCATGTGTTAAGAAATTATCAGCACCCGCAATTACTTCCTCTCCATCTTCAAGACCATCATTGTCGGTATCGAACATACAAGGGCTCGTGAAATATGCTTCTCCATCCCAAGTAAATCCTGCTAGAGATTCTGATTGGTCACCTAGACCATCGCCATCAGTATCTGGGTTAGAAGCGTTTGAACCTTGGTTGCAAATTGTTGCGAATTCTTCATAGTCACTCAGTCCATCCGCATCAGTATCATACAAACCAGGATCTGATGTGACCCAAGTTCTCTGAACACCTCGATTAACGACAAGTATTTCCCAGCCCATTACTTCTATTCCATCAATAAGACCGTCACCATCAGTGTCAGGATTAAGAGGATTTGTAGAGCGGCCCTCTGCGATTCCATCACCATCTCTATCTCTAGCATTATATTCCATAACGTTAGTAAATTGTTCCTCAGGTTCCACAATCTCAAGCCATATTGTTAGCCTTGATTCAATCGTTTGCCCTAGAACAACGTGAATTTCATATACATATCCATCAACTGGAGCAGTTAAAGGAATTGTTTGCTTATTTCCTCCTCCAAGAGTAATTTGTGCACGAGCCACTGTTTGGTTTGCAACTACCCATTGGTCTTTCAATACATCAATTCCAATGACAACCGCAGTTAATTCAAGTGTATCATAGCGAACAGCTCCATCGCCATCAGCGTCCCAGCCGTCATGGTCTGGGTCAAGATCGCCATTTGATCCATCCCTTGGGTGCAATCCATTAGTTGATTCCCAACCATCAGGCATTCCGTCAAGGTCAGTATCAATTCTCCAAGGAGATGTGAAATTTGTTGAACCAAAGGTTAATGCTACTTCATATTCCTCAAGGTTATTCATTCCATCTTCATCCCAATCTCCATATCCATCAGATGCGTTTGCTGGGTCTAAGGTTTCATAATCATTTTGTTGAGGGTGTTCTGATTGGTGGGAGTAACAATATTCGAATCCATCAGGCATCCCATCTCCATCTGTATCCCAATCGGATGGACCATTGTTAATTCCATCATTGTCCATATCTTGTAAGAACCATGTTTTGTCCATTGCCATGAAAGGTGCTGCTCTATTAATTGGGTCAAGTAGTGGAATATTACAATCTTCGCCGGTTCCAATAAACAATGAAACTGAAGTGTTAGACACTTCTACAATATCATCAATCAAATCAAAATCAGAATCTCTTGCTGTAGGATTAGTTCCAAATTGTTCTTCCTCAAAATTGGCCAATCCATCATCGTCTGTATCAAGCACCATATCGCATGAATGAGTTCCGGCAGGGTTTGCTAAGTCATCCCAATCAGCATTACCATTTTCGCCATTGAATCTTGCGGATAAAGCGTCAACCATTGCTTGGTCCAATAGTAAACAATCCCAGTTTCCTGAGAGTGGGTCGAATAATTCCACAGTTCCACCAGGGGTTTGCACTGTTGTAGTGTAAAGTGATTCCCAGCGGTCTCCAAGACCGTCGTTATCGCTATCAGCCCTCTGTGGGTCGGTTCCTAATTCTGCTTCTGCTTGATTGGTTAAGCCATCACCATCAGGGTCTCCATTTGGACCTTGATTAGGGTCAGGCCATGATTCTGTTTCGTTCTTTTCCGATGCTTCTTCAGCAGGTGCTTGACCAGGATCGGTTTCAAGATCTTCAGATTCTCCATTGTCCAGTGGGTTTAGTCCGTGCTCAACTTCCCAGCCGTCACTCATTCCATCCTTGTCAGTATCCGGATCATCTGGGTCTGTACCATATTGAGTCTCTTCAAGAGTATCTGCAAGCCCATCTCCATCTCTATCTTCTGCTATTGAACTAGTAGTCCCTTTACCGAATAAATCATCTTCCACTGCACTATCGAAATTTCCGAGAGATTCACTTGTTTGGTAATATCCAGAAACCCCTACGAAAAGGGACCCAAAAATCAATGTTGAAACGATTGCCACATAGGCCATTTGGTTGTGAGTTAGTGACATTGGACAAGTCCTGCACATACGTGCAAGATTCCCGACTTTATGTATCGGTTATAGTCCTTAACTATAGATGGGCGCAAAAACACCTCCAAAGGCACTTTTTGATGTGATGGAGTTTTGCCGAATTGTGAGGGAGATAAACAGTGAAACTAGTTGTATTTTAATTTTGAACTAACTTTGACAATGCATTGTTTATCATTAAATTCGACGGATAATTTTGCCAACCGCCCATGAGCCCTCTGCCAAAGCGCCATCAATGCTCCAACTGAAAATGGCAATGTTGGTGAATGGTTAAATGTAAATTTAACAGAACCGCTATCATCAAGAGAAATTACTTCATTAGGACAGACGAATCCAAACTTACCAAGTAAATGTTGGCACTTATGAATCCATTCAGAATCGGATAGGATGTATACTGGTCTTTCACTCTGCTCAATGACATTGGCCATTGCAAGAGCAGTGCAGAGGAATGTCGACTTTTCAGCATCATCTATACCGTCAAATATTACTGATTGTAATAATTCATCTGGAATATTCAGGGACCTTGAGCGAGTACTCATTAGTAATCTGGTAATAATATTGCCCGGAATGAAAACCATTCGCTCACCCTCAAAATCCCAACCACCATTTTTGCGAACTACTTGGAATTCCCCAACCTCGAATAGTGTTGAAGGGTTATCTTGGCAATTTTTGGTCCACGCAAATGCAGCCACTTGTTTAGAAGGTGATATATTGCGTGATTCTTCTTCCAAATTTAGGGCTATCAATGTTGAAGTTGGTTGGGTCCATGATACCTTGAACCGACTCTGCAAACAATATTCAATTGCAGCTAAAGCAACACCTACTGAGAATGGAGCCAAAGTAGGAGCAATGATTTTGTTATCTTTGAAATCTAATTCGCCCCAACCATACTGTAACCATCTTTCTGAGATAATGTTTCTTTTGCGAGATTTTTTGAAAAATCCATTTACCTTATATTCCTCATTCACCAAATAATGATACTCTTCTTCATCTGTGGCCGCATTAACCAATTTTCTTCCCATTGGTATGCCAATTATTTTTTCAAAATTGATCCACCAAGATTCAAATTCAATTGCTTTCCAAAGCAATAGATGGTTTCCGGATGAATCTAATAAATGCCCAATAGTATCTTTTTTTAGGTATCTCTCGAGTGCTCTACTCAAATCATAATCAATGGGTTCTTCCTCACCATCGACCAAGGGCATAACTACTCCTCAACAAAATCTTCTTTGACTGTTACTATAATATGTTCAAAATGGATATCCATTGAGATTATCCTCGTTAAAGCAATAACGAATTATTTGGAACTCTGATTTCAATTGCTTTACATCTTTCTTGACACTAAGTGGGTCTTCACCCTTTAGCAATACCCTAGCATATAGTGATGCCACTTCTTCCATTTGTGTTTGGTCCATTCCAACACGGGTTAATTCTTGAACTCCAAGTCGTAATCCAGAAGGAGTCATTGCCTTTGTATCACCAGGAAGCATATTCATATTGGTAATAATTCCGGCATCTTCTAACAAACGTGCTGCCTTTGCACCAGCGCCAGAATCTTGTTCGCCATGTCGAGTTAGAACTTGGTGACTGGCAGTGTATCCCCTAGATTCTGCCAATACGTCAAATCCTTCAGAGGCTAATGCACTTGCAAATGCCTTAGCGTTTGCCACAGTATCTTGTGCATAAGCTTGACCGTATTCCTCAAATTCTGCCAAGGCAACTACCTTTCCCGCAACGTGGTGGAGATGGTACGAAGAGCAAACTCCTGGGAATATTGCATTGTTCAATTTCTTGTGAAATTTTTCATCCTCGCTTGAAGAAATAAGAAATCCTCCTTGCGGTCCAGGGAATGTTTTGTGTGATGAACCGGTCATTACATCTGCACCTTCTTTGAGTGGGTCCTGGAATACGCCTCCGGCGATTAATCCCAAAACATGCGCCCCATCATACATCACTGTTGCACCAACTTCATGTGCAGCGTCAGCGATTTCAGTAAGTGGAGTCGGGAAAAGAAATACTGACTGGCCGATTAAAGAAATTTTAGGTTGTATCTCTCTAATCAATTGGCAAGCACCATCAACATCTGGTTCCATTCTTTCCTCGTCCCATGGATAGGTGGATAGATTTAGATCTCTAAGACCTACAGCACCCATTCTTGCATGGGATATATGACCGCCATCAGCAGTTGAAACTGCAGTTATTTTGTCGCCTGGTTTTGCAAGTGCCTTAAGGGCACCAATGTTTGAGACTGTCCCCGATGTTGATTGAATATTTGCGAAAGGTGCATCAAAAACTTTTTTGGCCAAATCTATGCCAATCGATTCTATTGTGTCAAAATCATCGCATCCTTGGTAGTATCTCTTTCCAGGAAGCCCTTCAGCATATCTTCCGTGCAAATCACTTGAAACAATTCTTTGGACCATTGGTGAGACAATGTTTTCAGATGCAATCATACCGAAACCTTCTCGATATAAATTTCCACTACTCTTGGTAGCAGCCATAACTTCTTCCGCTTTACTTAGCGTTGATTTTGAGGGAGACCATGCTCCTCTTGCATCGGACATAATGTACGGTTCTTGTATACGGTCTTTGAATTAATTGCAATGATTGCTTCATCATTCTGATTGAAATAAGTATTTCAAAGGAATGAAATATCATCGCCTACATCTTCTTCTGAATCCTTGCGCTTTGGAATAACTCCGGCTTCTGGCCTTAGTGTTCCAATTCTTGAAATCGGATCATCCGATAGTTTAAGCCCTGTTTTACGTTCAGAACGAATTGTATTGATTGGGATATTTTTTGCACCTAGGTCAAGTCTTGTCACCGGCCTTGAGATACCTGGGACACGACCTCTAGGGCGGCTTGATTTACCTTTCTTACGCTCAATATATTGTTGTCTTCCGCGGTATGCTGCAGGACCTATTAATCTCTCAAGAGCAGGTACTTCAGCTCCTTCTTCCTTCGGTCTTTTGAGCCACCAACCATCACCTAAAGGTAGCAATCTTGGAGGGCGAGATTTACTGATGAGATTAGCCTGTCTTTTCAACTTCGATTTCACTGTCTTGTCAGTATCCTTTGGCAACCTAACTGTTAACCATCCTGGCATTCCCACATCTAATACAACACCATTAATTGTAACTAAGATTCCAGATAGCAATAGGTGCGTTCCTACTGGCAAATTTTCCTTAGCAGGTATTACCTTGTGCCTTTTCATTCTTTTCGCATAGGCCACCATTGCCTTTTGGTCACGATGCCTGACAACTCTTCTTTGCTGCTTTGAGAAACGACGAGCACCCAAATGGAATAATATCAATGCTGCGACAACTGCGGCACCTTGTGCTTCACCTCTAATGGCGGAAACATATATTCCCGCGATTATCCAAGATGGGAATAGTACAAAATAATTCATTATTATACTAAGCACTCCAAAAGAGTATCTAGGAGTCATTCCACGTTTTACTGCTTCATGACCAGCGACTAAGATATTTGCATTTATCGCTTCATCTAATCCACCTTTTACTGAAAGTGCTGCCACAGAATTTACTGGTGCTTCGTTGATTAATTTCTTCATCCTTTTTTTGTCTGCATTAACCAATGCAACTTCAAGTTCATCTTCTGATTGAGGTTGGCCGAGAATGAATGAAAGTGCAATTACTCTCGGATCCATCGGATCGCTTTCCATCAATTCAATCATGATTGAACGGGCTGAATGCCAATCGCCATTATCAATTAAGCAAAGAGATACTGCGATTCTCGGCCGAACACTAGTCGGTTCTTCTTTTACCAATTGAAGGGCGAGTTCTAGTGCTTCGTCATGTTGTCTTTGAGCCCTCATCATCGCTATCATTGACAATTTTGCAACATGGGTTAAACGATCGTTGTGTACATTCTTGATAGGGGGATTTGACTTCCAACCACGCAGCATACTCATAAGCATTTGAAGATGGTCTATGCATGAATTGTTTTCCCAATCCCAAATATCATCCTCGGTAACATTACCATGCCATGGGTCCATCCATTCACAAATAAAAGCCAATAATTCCGGCTCATCATATCCTTCTGGCTGCTGCAACCCATGTAGCGCTTCCCTTGCTGCATCTAATCTTCTTGAAGCGATATGCCCTGTGGCTACGATCATTCTTGCCTCATCGTCATCACCACCAGATTGTGCTAATACCTTTCTTGCTTCCTCAATAGCCAATGGCCAAAGTCCTCTTATTGCCATCTCCCACATTTTTGCACGAGCTTTTTCATGCCTTACTATCGCTGCGTCTTCGCTAATTGAGCGCCTTTGAAAATTGATTAAAGAATCTAAATCTTCAGTATGAGCAGCAATTTCTACAGCTTGCCTCATCCAACCTCCACCCTCTAATTTTACGGCTCCTTCTCTTCGCTCATCCGGATTTAAGTCAAATCTTAATTTGCTTAGGTGTGTGAATTTAATTATTGACAATAACCAAGTTAGGAGAAAAATGGCCTGCCCTACAGCAATAAACATCCACGTGGTTAGCAATCTCATTCCTTCATCAAAGCCATTTGACTCCAACCAGCCAGTATATGGCATCAAGTCACCAAATTCTTTGTAACTTACCAAAATTAATAGGAAAACTGTATATCCTGAAAAACCCGCAAATGCAAACGATAACTGTCTAGATTGGGCTGCTGTTTCAGTACGTATTTCTCTTGGTGTATCTAGAGTTACTCCAAATAATCCACCAAATGATTGCCCCCCCAAAATTAAGTTTCTAGTCAGTTCAAAGATGAAAGCAAGACCAACAATAGCGATGTTCATTGTAAGATAAATCGAAAGGAATTGTGGCATTGCTTTGATGAATTGCCAATGAAATAATAATTCAGATATGATGTCAATCCTAGTATATATTGAATGCCCAATAATCCCTCCGAAATTCAGTACTTCAGTAGCATTGTCCGGTTCATTCACCAAAATATAGAATACTGTTACAATACCATTTAGCGCTGTGATTGGCATTGTTGCCAAGAATATTACAAGAATTAATGAGAACAATCTAGAGATGAATCCCGCTTTATCTGGATCGATTGGATTTACACGCCCATTAGCAGTTCTCCATTTATTGATAAGCAACATATTCCATGATGCACCCATTATTCTACCGTAAGCGATAATTGCAGGTGCCATAAATGTCAACATAGCTGCAGCAAGCCAAACAGGGGTTAGAGTTCCTGCTGATTGTATTCCGAATAATGTAGTACCTACCGTTGCACCAATCAATATCGCTAGTGTTAGAACGCGACGGAAACCTCTGCGGAAAATTCTGCTCTTTATCGTACTTTTTCTCCTTTTTCCAACCAGTTGTCCGTTCAGTGTTTCCCAAGGTGAAACGACTACTGGAATTGCTATTAGCAAAGCGATTAAGAATAAATTTGGCAGATAGAACTTCTCAGCATCAAACAACAATTCAGTAATTAATAAGAGAATGCCAGTCATTCCCATCATGTATAAAAAAACACTTAGAGTCACCGATCTCACTTTCAATAATTGTCTTGCATCCTTTATTCCCTTGGTTATTCGATGAACCTCATACAGGTTATCATCAATCTCAAATGCAACTTGCAAATTAGATAATTGTCTTGGAATAAACCATAACCAAACGGGAATAGCCACTGTAAAGGCAATCACTACTGGAAATAAATAATAAATTCTAAAATCGGTAGGACTTACTACAGTTGATGCTTCAACTGTGGGCAATATCGCTAATGAAAGTAGCGAAAAAATACAGATAATACTGAATTGACTACCCCCCTTCATATTCACTCCTCGCAGCATTAGACACATCAACTAATCGCCAACAGGTTTCACAAATTACGATTGTTTTGCAAAAAATGCTCAATTCTATCAAATGCTTCGTTAAGTATGTCCACATTTGCAAGATATACTAGTCTAAAGTGGCCTTTGCCTAATTCTGCTGAAAATCCACTCCCGTGTACTACCAGCACATGTTCCTGATGTAGCAAATCAAGAACAAATTGCTTGTCATTTTGCAACCACTTTTCATCAGTTAATTTCACAAACATATAGAATGCCCCTCCAGGAGATTGCACTTCCAATCCATCAATTGCAGCAATCCTCTTGACACATAGGTCGCGCTGAGTTATCACTTTCTGCCGATATGCATTCATCCAAGTTCGGTCACTCGTTAAACCTGCAAGATATCCCAATTGAGCAGGGGTCGAGGCGCAAAGCCTTGAACGTAGCATTCTCTCAATTCCATCCCTTACTAAATTCATTCTCCCAGTAGGGTCGTGGATTGCCATATAGCCAATTCTCCAGCCCGGTGCATAGTATACCTTTGAGACACCATTTAAACAAAAGACTGGTACTTCATTTGAGCGACTCGCCACACTTACATGATGTCCTGTGAAATCTAATCCATCGTATATCTCATCGGCAATTACCATGCAATTTGGCCATTTTTTAGCAATTGACAATAACCTATCAACTTCTTCTTCAGTGGCGACATTTCCACACGGGTTATTCGGATTAATAATTACCAATAAGCGTACAGATTCATTCATTTTTGATTCAATGTCGTCAAAATCGATTTTCCATCCATCATTTGGCTTTAATTTGTATTCAATTGTTTCAGCACCATATCCCTGCGGATATGCCATGTATGGGGGATAATGAGGACCTGGCGCTAAGACGATATCTCCTTGCGATAATGTTGCTGCGAATATTATCTGAAGGGCTTCGGTTACTCCATGACATACATAGACATCTTCTGTCGAAGCATTCCACCCTTTACTACATTCATCCTCTGCGATAGCACTTCTCAATTCAGGAAGCCCATATGATGGAGAATATCCATTCCTGCCATCCCTTAACGCTTGAGCGTATGCATCTACCATGTGCTCGGGCGTTGGTAAGCCAGGGTATGCAATTGGATCACCGATATTTAGTTTGAGAATTTCATGGCCCTGTTGTTCAAGGGCTGTAGCAGGAACTACAACATCACGAATTGCATATTCAATGTTAGAAGCACGTGAAGCAACCGGTATCTGTCCTTCCCTCATTATATCCACTCCAATAACCACCAACTATCAAACTAACCTACAATTCTTCTCTTGACATTTCGACCATATCCAATACCGCATCAAAATGAATTTCTTCCACTGGTTGAACTGATAGACGCTGACCTTTTCTAATAAGTAGCATGCCCTCACAACGGTCATTTTCTCTTATTGAGTTGAGAGAAATAATTTGAGGGAATTCACGAACAGGCTCTATATCAACCATAAACCAACGAGGCTTTTCTGGTGATGATTTTTCATCGTAATATTTGCTACTAATATCCCACGAAGTATGGTCAGGATAACCTTCTCTAATGACTCTAGCAACCGCCGCAACATGTGGTGGTTTGGTATTGGAATGATAGTATAACACTAAATCACCAACCTTCATATCATCGCGCATAATATTTCTTGCTTGATAATTTCTCACTCCGTCCCAATGAGTTGAGCCATCGATTTCAAGTTGAGAATATGGATATACATCAGGCTCAGATTTCATCAGCCAATAGTTTGCCATGATACATGATACATGTCGGTACTCTATGACCATTCTTGTATGAGTGATTAAATTATCACCACGAGTCAACAATATCATCGGCCAAAGCGGCGTCAAGAACATCTATTTCATTACGCCCTCCAATTGCACCTAATCCTAATTTTTTAGCCATACCCGATGGCCCTCCAACAGAACCAATACCCATTTTTTCCAAGGTTACGAAAATTGCGGGCAGTAAAATTAATGCAGATGCGGCAGCAACCCAAAGCAGAATGATAATTACGTTGATGAAAGGTTGAATTTCGGGTATGGGGATACTCTTTGCCGTCACAAGACCAAGTGATGTCACTGTAGCAGCTTCAAACAAGGACATCCCAGTTCCAATTGCGGCAGATTTTATCGCCGGTATACCTCCACCTAATTCCTTTATTCTGTTGGCTATGTGAATTGAAAAGTCAACCCCTACTCCCACTAAAATAGAACCTATCATCACAGTTACTAGGGAAAGAGGCACATCCAACTGCCACATGAATAGCCACTGTAGGGCAACAGTTGCAATTACTGGAGATGTTGTCCAAAATGAATAACGAATATCCTTGAAAACAATTGCCAATGTGATTAGTGTTAGGATAATAGCAAAACCCAAAGAGGTCCACTGTGAACCTACAATCAACTCATTTACTTCAATCACAGTTGCAGCAACACCTGTCAAATCTTCAGCAGTTTCACCGTGCCCACCTCTAAATGATTCTGCGTGCATATTTACCTGATCAACATATTTAGAAGTTTCAGCAACAGGCACAAAGGGCATATCGACAAATATAAGCGTCCTATCAAAATCTTCATTTACGAAAATCTCTCTAGTCTCTTGGGTTATTGAAGCGTAAAATACATCTAACAAAAATATCTGGCTTTGCTTAGTTCCTGGTAGACCATAATCTTCAGGTGTCATCAACAAATCCCAAAATGAAGCATCCGCAGTTAAATCTCTATCCAGAATAACTTGTGCCGTTTGTTTGATATCATCTGGGAGCGGGGTATTATCAATGAAATCGTATAATTGAGTCCCAGAAACAGCTACTTCAATACCCGTGGATTTCATTAAGAAAACAATTGAAACAGCTGATGTGTTTTCTATTCCATTGATTTTCCCTTCTAGTACATCAATAATATCTAAATTGCTCGCAGGGTCATCATTAGCGGGATCACCATCGTTAATATCGCCACTTACATTAGCGTTGATTAATATCATTCCAATTTGGCCAGCTTCAAATTCTTCACTGTATTGTTTCATTTTTTTGACCGATAATTCACCCTCTGGAGCCATACCTAACAAATCAATATTCTCTTGCACATTTTGCTGACCTATTGTTGAGGAAAATAGTATTAGAATAAGGAAAATTGCAATGACTGGAACATTATATTTTACTGGAACTTCAACCATCTTTTTGAATATCTTTAGCGGTGGATGTTTTGGCTTTCTTAAATCTAATATCAATGTGAGGTTGGGGACCATGAACATCGTCAAAATATACACTACAACAATACCCCCTGAAAGTGCGATACCAACAGTTTGAATTGGTGCCATAGGTGTGAATACTAATGATATAAAACCGATAACAGTTGTCACCGCTGACAAAAATACTGCTTTCCCAGTCGAACTTAGAGAAGCCTTCATTTTTTCGTGCTTTGTGCCACCTTCTTCTGCGTAGCGGTTGGTGATGTGGAGTCCGTATGAAACCCCAAGGGCAAGTAAAATAGGTCCCACAATAATTACCGTCATCGTCACTTCATAGTTCGTAAACCCAATTATCCCCAACGTCCAAAATACTGCACATAGAGTTGGAAGGCCCGCTATAATTACGACTTTTATTCCTTGTAACGGACGTATTCCATTCAATCCTGTTTGTAGTACATCTGAGTGAAAAACAAATAATCCCAATGCCACTAATATACAAGCCACTGGGAAAATTTCCCAGAATAATACGAATGAAAACTCGGTAACTGCATTGGTAATTGGTACTGCACCGGTAAGGGTCATAGTCAAGTCAAAATCATCCCAAGTACACATTTCTCCATCTACTGGAGCGCCGTTTTCGTCAAATTCACATGCTCTTTCCAATGTAGAAATCCTATCGAGTTCCGCCTGTGTATATTCAATAATATCCTTTGCTGTTTTGTTATCTTCATCTGAGACCGCAACTGCCACTGCCATTATTGCACGATCTAATTTTCCATCTGGCCCACCTTCCTCAGAACCCTTTACATCTCTAGCTAATTTATCCAGACCTGGAGATGGGCTGCCATCATCCTCATACATTTCTTGTACAATTAAGTCAATTGTTTGTTGCGATGGAATCTCATATCCGCCACCAAATTGTACATCGGTTAGGGCAAGTTGGTCATTTAATATTCCAGCTGCTACCGCACTAGCACAATCATCTTGTCCAGATAAACAGCCCAATTGACCAAGTTCTGTGACAAATGCATTTCTTACTCTTGGTGCGCTTGAGTTTACTTCTTTGAGTACTGTTGAAAGTGATAAAATATAGATTACTTGGTCATCTACTGAATTAGAAATATGAGGATTTAAGGTCTTTTCAACATAGTCAATCTCCTGCAATATTCTTTTGTCAGTAATATTTCTGTCGGAATCATCTCCCAATTCAATATAGACAACCATTACATTGGTAGTCCAATCTTCTTCTATTAGTGCAATGAGTTCTCCGACTGGACTCCCTTCAGGAAGATATACCTCCATATCTCCATTGACATTCAATGCAGAGTTTTCTGGGTCATCATCGAATCCCGTACCATCAAGGAATCCGGACTGTGTGACGAAGAAACTCGTGATAAGGAGGAAGACTAGAACTGTAGCAATTGGGAACTTTGTAATGGCTCCGGTTGCACCGCTTTTTTGCCATTCTCTCTTGAAACGTTCGGGTGCATCTAGAACTGCATCAAGTGCATCTTTGGCATCAAAACTTTTGACTCTTTGACCCAAGTCTGTTGCACTGGTTTGAAATTTGCTTTTGCTATAATCTGCAATCGCACCAATTCGGTCACTTACGGAGGTTTCGTCATCGCTGTTATTACCACTTGACATATTCACAACCCCCTTATTTCATGGCTGTGACACTAAGCCTTTGAAAGAATGCCTATTGATGTTCACAAATAATGCTTATTTGGGCACTGTTTTTCTATAACCGTTTAGACATCTTTTCACGAATATTTAGGGAGAGGTTCAAAGGTGATATGTTTAGCGCCCAATGGAATCGCACTGTTAACGTGTGCGGAGCCGAGGTGAGGCAAATGCCAGCCCCAACATTACCAGAAAAAAGATGGTCAATTGACCTAGAAAAAAAGATACAAGAGGCTCATTCAGAGGATGAGCAACAATATACTGAAAGATATGGGTTTAACCCGGACAGTGGCAAGGAAATATTTGTTATTGACACTCCGCCCCCTTATCCATCAGGAACGTGGCATATCGGCGCTGTTGCCCAATATTCAATGATAGATGTCATAGCTCGTTCACAAAGATTACTCGGCAAAGAAGTGTATTTCCCTTGGGGTGTTGACCGTAACGGAATTAATATTGAATTCGTAGTGGAACGCAATACTAAAAGAAAAATGAAAACTTATGATCGAGACGAGTTTCTTTCATTGTGCAAAGAAACTATTGAAGAATTCACTCAGGCTATGAGAAATACTGCAAAGAGGGTAGGTTTGTCTTGTGATTTTAACAAGGAATACCTTACAGATTCTCCCGAATACAGACAGGTGACTCAGGCAATATTTGTTGAATTGTTCAAGAAAGGAGAGATTGTTGAGGACTTGAGGCCAAATATTTACGACCCAGTTGAGGGAACTACTATTGCTGATGCTGAAGTTGAAAGATTATCTCGAAGAACAAAACTAATTGATGTTAAATGGTATACTGAAGATGGTACTGAAGTAATTATTTCAACAACAAGACCTGAATTAATTTGTGCATGTGGCGTTGTTGTGGTACATCCTGACGATGAACGTTATAGAGACCTAATAGGCAAGAGAATCAAATTGCCAATTCCAGTTAATGGCAGAGAAACAAGCGTAGAAATAATGACCCATGCATCGGTCAAATCAGATTTTGGTTCTGGAGTATTAATGGTATGTTCATTTGGCGACCAAAACGATGTTGCCGTATTTAGGGAGTTAGGATTGACTCCGTTTAGAGCAATTGATTTAGATGGATGCATGACCGAGATTGCAGGTCCTTGGGCTGGACAAAAAGTTCTAGAGGCTCGCAAAGCAGTCACCGAATACCTAGACGAAAATGGAAAAATTGATGAAATTGTTGAGCGCGAACAGGAAATACCTGTTTCTGAGAGAGGCAAAAACCCTGTTGAAATTATTCTATTGAAAGAATGGTATGTTCGTCAAACTCACATCCAAGATGAGATGAAGCAACATATCGAAGAGATTCAATTCCACCCGACAAGAAACAAGCAATTTTTAATTGACTGGATGGACAACATAAGTATTGATTGGCCTATTTCACGACGCAGATGGTATCACACAGAAATACCAATATGGTATTCAGAAGATGAAACTAAAATTATTGTTCCACCGAGTGGAACATATGTACAGCCTTGGAAAGATTCTCCACCTGATGGGAGTAGGGTTTTGGATAGGGAAACAAGGGAAGATTTGGGTTCATACCAAGATTTACAAAATAGTGTTGGCAAAATTACAGGAGAAGAAAAGGTATTCGATACATGGATGGATTCATCCAATTCGAATCTCTTCGTTAGCGGATATCTAAATCATCCAGAAGTATTTGAAAAAGCATTCCCAACTGCACTACGACCTCAAGGAAAAGAAATCGTAAGAACATGGCTATACTATACGTTGTTGAAGTCAACACTACTACTCAATAAACCGGGCTTTGAACATGTTTGGATAGATGGTTTAGGAATGGATCCATGGGGGCGGAAAATGAGTAAATCCCTTGGTAATGGCATAGATGCTGATTCAGTTCTTGAATGTGGAGCTGGTGGTAGAACTGGTTCTTGGAAGGTAAAGGGTCCTGATAAAACTGTAAGTTTGAGAGCCAACAAAATTGGTTCTGAATGTTTCCGATTATGGAAGGCATGTGATGCACAGGTTGGTGATGATTTCCACATTAACCCAGAAGAAATTGAAAAGAAATACTTCGGAGTACTAACAAAAATATTCAATGTTGCAAGATTTGCTTCAATGTTCCCTTGCCCTGATGATTTGGAAACAACTCCTGACGATTTGGCAATTGAAGATAAATGGATTATTGCCGAATTCCAAAACACGATGTCAATCGTAGAAAATAGTTGGACTGAACTTGATATTTATACTGCGACACAGGCGTTGAAATCCTTCGCAACTGGCGTATTACCAAGTCATTGGTTAGAGATGGTTAAGACTAGATTATATGATGAAGATAAGGCTGCAGCATGGACAATACACAGAATTGTGAGAGATTTCCTTAGCGCATTTTCACCAATATGTCCTTTCTTCTCTCACCATATTTCACAAACAATCTACTCCAAGTCTGCAGTAGATGTGGATTCATTCCCTGGATTGATTGTTGACGAGTTATCAGTTGCCACAGAAGAGGGAGATAATCTAAGAAATTTGACAAATTCAATTCAAGAGTTTAATTCAGCGACTTGGAACGGTAAGAAAGATGCTGGGATATCACTTAACAAACCAATTACTGGAATTGTAATCCCTGAAGAGTTAGTGGAATTTACTAAAATTTTGACAAGCATGCACTCATTGGAATGATTTTCACAAGTTCAATGTTATTTGACGTGAAAGTGGCATTTCTAAATGTCCAAGCCTGAATCCAATTAGGCGAACTTTCTCTCCATGCTGGAGATTATTTGCAAATAGACTTTGGGCGAGTCGCAAAAAAACTTCGCTATCATCCATCGCAACTGGAATCGATCTGCCGTGTGTATGGGTTTCAAAGCCAGTATACCTTATTTTAACTTCAGCCAATCTTCCAGAAACACCCATCTCTTGGGCTCTTTCCATTACTGTTGTGACCAACTGGTTTAGCCTTGCTAGTACTGCCTCTGAATCATTTTGGTCAAAGTCGAAAGTATGTTCCTTGCCAACTGATTTTCTGCTTCTCAAAGGGCTCACTTCATTGGTGGTTGTTCCATCGACCAATCTGATAATTCTAGAAGCAAACCTTTCATTGGTCATCCTCGCCAGAGCCAATTCACCTAATTCATATGCTTCATCAACATTACCAATTCCCCATTCAGCAAGCATTGTTGCTGTTTTTGGCCCGACACCAGGTACTTCCCTCACCGGCCTATCAACAAAAAAATCTTGTATTTCATCGGGCAATATTCGAAAAATACCATTTGGTTTATTGATTTCACTTGACATCTTTGCTAAGATTCTAGTAGGACCAATTCCAAAAGAAGCAGTTAATCCTACTTTCTTAAAAATTGCTTGTTGTAACTTCCTACACAAAGCAAAGGCTGAATCCCAATCGCCACCAACTGAATCTGTAATGTCCAAATATGCTTCATCAATACTTGCCTTCTCAAACTTTCCTGCAGGAGGTTTTAGAATTTCCATTACCTTTCGACTTGCCCTGCTGTATAATCCTCTAGTTCCACTAATGTAGATGGCGTTTCCATACGGTTTCCCCGGACATCTTCTCCATGCCTCACCGATAGGCATGGCTGAATGGATGCCATATTTTCGTGCAGGATAATTACAAGTTGAAACAATACCTCTAGCGCGACCTTGCTTTGGATCTGAACCAATAATTAGTGGAATTGTTGGGTCTAAATCATGGTGCAAAGTTTCAACAGCAGCAAAAAATGCATCCAAGTCGCAATGAACAATAATCCGGCTATTTTCAGCACTATTGTGACCTGAAGAATTTCCATCTTCATCAGAAGAATTGATTCTATTGCCAGCCATTAATTCAACTTGATTGTCAGCGGTGTTTAACTATAACTCAAAATGTTGAGCCCCTAGATTACAGTATTTCACAGCAGGTGTTTGTTTACTGTTGTTTCACAATTTTTTCCATTCAGAACAGTCATCACCGCATTGGCAATATCTCTGCCAACTCTAGCCTGTGCCTCCAAGGTGGCCGCACCAATATGAGGAGTTCCATGGAAATTATCATGCTGTAATAATGCATAACTAGGGTCTATTGGTTCAAACTCGAATACATCCAAAGCAGCTGAAGAAATTACTCCATTTTCAAGTGATTGCAATAATGCAACCTCATCAATAATCCCCCCACGTGCGCAATTTACGATATGATTGCCACACTTGATTCCATCTCTAGATTTTCCTGGCATCATTGCCATTCTTTCTTCATTGACCAAATGATGAGTTTCATCGGTTAAATTACAATGGATTGAGATGTGTGTACAATTTTTGAACAATGTATCAACAGACTTGTACAGTTTGGTATTCTGTGATTTGGCAATTTTTGCTGGAAGATATGGGTCAAATGCGTGCACTTCCATTCCCATTGCTTGTGCTACTGCGCCAACACCTTGTGCGATTCTTCCAAAGCCGATTAGTCCCAATGATTTACCACTCAATTCAGTACCACCCATGATTTTTTTCTGCCATTTTCCATCTCTCAAACCTCGATTTGCCCTAGGTAAGTGACGAAGGCTTGCCAGAAGGTGTCCAATTGTTAATTCAACAACGGATTGCGTTGATGCTCTTGGAGCATTGACGACAGGAATTCCAGCTTCTGCTGCGGCCTTGATGTCAATATTATCAACACCTACCCCAGCACGCCCTATAACCTTCAAACGATCACTGGTTGCAGCGATTACTTCTGCCGGTATTTTTGTTGCACTTCGCACAACAATTGCATCAAAATCAGATAGTGCACCTTCATGCAATTGAGTAGCACTAATAGGTTGATTGACTACTTCATGCCCAGCATTTTTTAGCAATTCTATCGCTGCTGGTGCCATGCCATCGGCAATTGCAATTCTAGCCATATCATCGGGTGATTGAAGAAGTCTCATCAACCTTCGCCTAGATAATATGGCAAATAATGAAGTCATTCCATTGGATTAGCGGGAATTATATCCGCCGAATCACTCGTTGGAAGATTTTGTAATGCCTCAAACGACATTTGATTTGCCGACATCACTGAAATTGCTTGCATTCGTTCTTCCATAGTCATTCTAACTCTGAAATCAATTCTTCCCTTATTACGTGTTAGATCATAAGATAACGGGGCCAATCCTTCTATTATTTGAGTTTCAAAAGTGGACTTGACACGGGTGCCGCGCCACAAGGAATATCCCCAGCGGTAGGCAATACCAACAATAGCAGCGCCATATAGTAGTGACAATACAGTGGTTGCGAATAACACAGGGTTACCACCTCTCGCCTCATCAAGCAAATTTCTTCCGATTAAGAATAGCAAACCAATTCCTACAATTGGTTTGAGAATACTTTCCAACCATTGGTCTACTGGAACCAATCTACCTTTTGATGGGTCTACAAATACTAAATCACTTTCAAATGCAGTATTGATTACACTCAAGATTCCGAGCAAAATAATGTACAAACCAACTGCGATTGATAATTCAACCCAAAACGAATCTGTTTTCAATGTCCAATGAACCATTAACCATGCAAATAATCCAAGAAAAGTTCCTTGTGGAACTTGCGCAAAGTGGACTACATGCTGCGAGAACTCTCCTATTCCTGCTTTGGTCAACTCCGAACCCCTATGTGGCTTTGGGATGTGTATCACCTGCCAATGCAACCAAGTCTCAATTAATTTCAGTATATTCATCAGGACTCTATTTCTTATCAAAATATACTCAACTAACACCAAAAAAGGAAAGCCGATTATTATCACAGGTAATGCAACAATCACCGCAAGTGGAAAAATAATTAATGCGGGTAAAATCAAAAAATGTGACAAAGATAGAGGATGCAATAAATCCGCTTCAATCAATCTCTGTCTACTCGGGTTAATCCTTAGCCCTCTAGCCAAGTCATCCAAAGTGGCTCTAAATGGTGAAAGTTGCCTCCCTGAATCAATGATTTGTCTTACCATGCCACGATATTCGGTTCCCTCATGCCCGGAGCCTATCCAGTACTGCCATGTAATTTTCATAGGTATTGCCAATACAACGGGAATCAATAATAGGCCTACTGCCCATAACAATCCGCCCATATCTACCGGTGTGGCCATTACTAACCCTATACCTGCGAAAACCTATCAGTTGTTGAAGTCTTTCACAAAATATTGCTATAATGAGTGATTTCAATTCAACCAAGGAATTACATCAGGAATTTCCCTGAACAAATTAGCAGGCACTGCTGTTTTTATCTTTGATACAGAACCCAATTTGATATTATTTTCATCTTGCCATTGCTTGTATTCCTCAAATGAATTCATATTCAATACAAAATTATTCTCACGATTCCATGATAAGGTCTGCATTTCAGTGCCTGGTGGGTCATGGCCAGTGCAAACGAGTAAATCTCCCTCAAAACGATCCAGTACTTTCAGTGAATTCCAGTGAACTTTCATTCTCCCACTAGGTAAATCATCTCTTCCAACTCCACCTTTTCCAGTAAATAAGAAATCCCCCGTCATCAAATAATTGCCAAAATGAACTAGTACTGAATCTGATGTATGCCCTGGTGCAAAGTGAAAGGTGATAGGTATATTGCCGAGCATCAATTGCTCTAAATCATTAACATATTTCGAAATTCCAAGACTTGCTGTATCTTTCCACATCACATATTCACAACCGGTGAGATCTCGGAGATTGAAACAGGCAGTGATGTGATCGGCGTGTGTATGTGTAGCGATTGCATAGCGCAGAGTCAACTTTTCTTGCTGCAACTTTTCCATGTATGAATCCATGTAATCATATACTGGGTCAACCAATGCTGCTTCCATTGTTGTTTCATCGACTAATAGGTAGGTCATAGCCCAAACGCCATCGTTAAGTTGTTCAAAACGCATAGACCTTCCCAAGAGCCCCTCTTTATTGAACCTTGATACGAACAACGAATACAATAGTCTTGATATACCCTAGACAATTAGAACAATTGGAATGGTCACCATGGAACAGTTATTCATTATTTCAGCCGCTGTATTAACAGGAATTATCGTTTGGTTTATCATGAGTCAAAAATCAAAATCAGACCTACTTACATCTCAATCAGAACTGAATCAACAACTGGCATCTATTCAAGCACGTTATGAAGCTCTTGATGAATCTCGTGCAAACGATAAGACTCTGCAAGAGGAAAATGCAAAAGTAATGACACAAGCGTTCAATCTTGCAGCGCGTCAAGCATTTGATGAAGTTGTTGAGAAGGCAGAAAAAGAGAAAGAGTCGTCATTTTCTGATGCTACTGAAGTGTTATCAAATTCAATGAAAGAGTATATGGAAAATATTCAGAGAATGGAGAGAGATTCGATAAAAAGAAGCGAATCACTAAGCAAAGAAATTGGCCAAGTATCTGAATTGGGAATGGAATTGTCTAGAGGGACTGAGAGCCTAACCAATGCTATGAAAGTTGATTCTCAAAAACAAGGTGCTTGGGGCGAACTAGTTCTAGAAAACATGTTGCAGAACATGGGGTTTGTGGAAGGAGATGATTACCTAAAACAGAAAGGTGAAACCGCTGCTGATGGCAGTAGATTGAGGACTGATTTCATTATTAAATTACCAGAAAATAGACATATTATTATTGACTCTAAAGTCTCACTAAAAGCCTGGGATGAATATGTTAATGCAGATGATGATGATTTAGCTGAAATCGCAATGAAGAAGCACTGTAGTTCAATAAAGAACCACGCAAAAATACTTTCAGACAAGAATTATTCGCACATGGAAAGTGTAAATTCACCAGACTTTGTCCTGATGTTTGTTCCATTAGAAAGTGCTTATGGAGCGGCGATGAGAATGAGTCCTGATTTGTACCGCGACTTAACTGGAAATGTCAAAGTCAAGGTGGTTACAGGTGCGACAATTGTGACTGCACTAATGCTGATACAAGATTTGTGGAAGCGAGAGGAAATGACTACAAATCAAAGAAAATTGATTGAAAAAGCTGGAGGTCTACACGATCAAATAGCATTATTTTTGAACTCGTTTGAAGCATTAGGAACTCGTTTAAAACAGGCAACTGATTCATTTGAGAAATCTCATAACCAGCTGGTTGAGGGGAGAGGAAATGTGGTAGGTCGGACAGATGAACTGAAGAAATTGGGTGCAAAGGTCAAGAAGGAATTACCTAAAGCAATACTTACTGAAGCGACATATAATCATGAAAATGATTATTCACAGAATCAATTAACTGATGGTTCTGAAGCCGAGTGATTCAAACAGTTTGCCCATTGTGGAGAGAATTATGAGCCACCCAGATACCGTAGTTCATCTTGAACATGACGGACAGGTATTACTGGTTAATGAGCAAGGTGAAGGCCCACAGGTACCAGTACAAGGTAGAATGGAAACCTCGCCAATGTTACGCCTTCCAACTCAGCAAGAAATACAATCGATGGGAATTGAGTGGCAAAAAAAACGAACAACTAATATCAATTTCTTGAATGATACTTTTTCAGTACAAAAAGGATACCCAATGATCGATTGGCCAGAACATTGGGCACTAAAGGATGACATTATTGCAGACAATGCAGTCCATCCGATTGCAAGAGAAGCAATATATCGTTCAATTCATAGATTAGTGTCAAAAGTGATGATAACCAATTCCAAAGGCCAAGTATTGATGGGTAAAGTTGAGCGAGGACACTTTAGAGGAAGTTGGACTTTACCCGGAGGATATATGGACCATGATGAGCATCCGGAAGTTGGATGTGTTCGTGAAACATTGGAAGAATTAGGCCTTAATATCAAGTTATTAGATGATAAGCCAATAATAACTCAACAGATTTTTTCGTCACGAGGAATATCATTTGTTTCGTTTACATACCGCTCCAAATGGGATGGAGAGTTATCTGAATTAGTCTTACAAAGTGAAGAAATTTCTGAGGCCGCATGGTTTTTGCCGGAAGAGGCTGCAAGCAAAGCAGTATCTCATTTTGATGTTAAAGCGTTGAATTCGTTACGCTGATTTCATTGGGATACAAAATCCCTAGCAGCCTGTAATGCATCATCCAAACCATCTGGATTACTGCCACCACCTTGTGCCATCGTCGGACGACCCCCGCCGCCGCCGTTGATGTGGCCAGCAATTTGTTTCAAGATTTCAACTGCGTCGTACTTTTCACTAGCGATTGTATTGTCTGTAACTGCAACCATTAGTTTTCCGCCACCAACTCTAGAGCCCAATACCGCAACGGTTGGAGTGGATGAGTCCAAAGTTAATTCTCTCAACATCTTTGTCATCTGTTTGAGGTCTCCATCGGCTTCCATAATTACAATTCTAACCCCGTCAACTTCTGTTGTTGCATCTCCTCCACCACTTGTACGTAAGCGAACAATTTCTGCTTCCAACTGTTCAATTCTTTTCCGTTGTTCTTTCCATTCACCGAAAAATCGTTGGGCTGTTTTGGGTAAGTCTTGATTACTAACTGCAAATATTTCACTTGCTTGACGTAGAATTTCACCCTGTTCTCTAGCGAAATCTAGTGCTGCTTGTCCAGCTACAATATGCAATCTTTCAACTCCGTCTTGAACTGCTGCGGAACGAACTATTCTAATTGAGCCAATTTGACCTGGCTCATCATGGTGAGTTCCACCGCACGCTTGAATGTCATGATCTGAAATTCTTAGGATTCGTATGTCACTTCCTTTAGGAGCGCCTCCTTGATAGAGGTCAAATCCATATTTTCTATCAGCATCTTTGCGATTTAATGTAGTTTTTTCTGTTCTCTGTACTTGCCCTAGAACTTCATTGGCCAATCCTTCTATGGCATCCAAATCATCTCGATTCAATCTTCGGAAATGAGTAATATCCAATCTTCCAGATTCAACTGATTTATTGGCACCCGCTTGATAGATGTGTGGGCCAAGAATTCTTCGTGCCGCACCGCCAACAATATGCACTGCCGTATGGTGGTCCATCAGTTGTTTTCTCCGATTCCAATCAAGAGAACCATGTACTAAATCGCCCGCTTCAAAGGCACCATCGGTTAGATGAATCACCAAATCACCAACTTTTCTAGTATCTAATACGGTTCTGTTACAAGAGTCTGTAGATAGCATTCCATAATCTCCCTCTTGCCCCCCTCCTTCGGGATAGAAACATGTTTTTTCCAACACGATTCCATGAGTTGCATTGTTCGGGAGGTCTTTGCCTATTAACGGCAAACAGGCCAATACACTCGCATCAAATTCTCTTTGCTGCACATCCTCGTAGTATAGAGGAATTGTTTTTGGCAACTGAGGCATCAATTCAACGATTGGATTATTTGTGACTTGCTTCGCCGCTGCCTTGGCAATTGTGGCATGTCGTTGTGCCATTTCCGCAGAAAAACCTGTTCGTAATGTGACATTATTCCATCCTGATACCTTAGCAAGTGAAACTGACATATCTGGAGTCAATCCATGTGAATCATTCAAATTGAAAAGAATATCATCCGGAATTTCTAGTGCGTCTTTGGAAAGTTTCGCTAGTTGTGTTTGAATCACATTTTGACCCTTTCTTAGCATCTCAATATATCTTTCTTCTTCCAAGGATAAAATTTTCAATAAGCCATCTGATGTTTGTTTCATCTTTTCACCAGCCAAATTGATTTCAATGTGATGAGCTGCCAAATCTGCAAGGCTAATGTTCAAGCCAAGATCATCGCGCAATCTCAATGTCCTTCTCGCCAACATTCTTGCCAAGTAACCTGCTTTGGCATTTGATGGTACCAAACCATCCCCAAGCATATTGCAAAGGGCATGTAAATGATCTGGAATTGCATATATTCGAGCAAGAGGTTCAGTAATTGCAGTGAATTGTTGGCCAGTAACCTCAACTCCACGCTCACCTAAACGGCGGATGAAAGTTGCTTGTAATTCGGTTGCATCAACCCCAGGTTCAATGTTCATTATCCCATTTAGGCGACTCATTTCACCCAATAATTTGTCCAAGTCAAGTTGTGGCCACTTTGAAGCAATAGTATCAAATCCAGAAAGTTGCTTTAACCATGCTACTGTTTCTGGATATATCGCTTCGTAAATGGTTGGCGTTCCTGCAGCAGCCCAACAAAATCGCTCTAGTCCATAACCAGTGTCGATGATTTGCAGTGGCATTTCAGAATATTTATCACCCTTAATTTCATATTCTCCATCTTCATCTTCACACAAATTCATGAACACTAAAGTTGCTAATTCCAATCCACCGACTATCACTTCAACTGCAGCACCAGCATTTCCACCACCGCACCAAGGATTTTCAACATAGGTAATCTCATTTGAATCAATACCAAATGTATCTGTCATTAATTGATGGCAATATTGAACACATTCCTCCATCCAATAATACAATTTCCCTTCATCAGGGCGATTAAATGTGTGATGAGCCATCATTTCAAATGTCGTTAGATGTCGCCCTGAACGCCCGACTGCATCTACATCTGTCAATCTAATACACGGTTGTGAAATGGTTAATGGATTGGCAGGAGGTTCAACTTCACCTGAAGTCACATGAGGCTGGAAATCAGCAATACTAGCAATAGTTAAGTGAATATCATCTCTCCATCTTGCTAGTACTGGATATGGTGCGATACGTGTGTGTGAAACATTTTCAAAAAATGACAAGAAAGCCTCGCGCATTGCATCCTTGAGTTCTTTTCCACGCATTGGAAATCCTTCAATCAATGGTTTTCCAATAAATGTATATTCGTCTTCAGTAGTATCTCCACAGGTAGTTCTACTGGCATCTGTTGACCAAAACCATAGACCTGAAACACTGCATTGTATTCTAGTAAATCCATGCTCATGAAATACCGCCAAGTCGATAGGAGGAAGGCCCATGATTAACACCTGTTCCTTTAGGAACAATCCCCCGAAACGCCCACACCCCTTCAAGCCTATGTTGCTCATCAGCGCAATAATGCTCAATGATGCATACTTTTGTTGAGGACAACTTCAAGTGCATCTTACCTGACAACCACACAATGAGCGTAGATTGGCGTGACCATCTCATCGATGAAGGCGATGGTACAATGCGAATCAAAGCTCATGCCAATATGAAAGTTGATGCTCGCATGGTTACTACGCCAGAGCACCTTGCAAAGCATGCCGATGATAGAGGTCCAGAACAACTAGTCAATAGTGCGAGTTTACCTGGTGTTGTTGGTGAAGCATGGGCGATGGCTGATTGGCATTATGGATACGGTTTTCCCATTGGTGGTGTAGTTGCTACAGATCTCAATTCAGGTGAAATGGGTGGTGCAATTTCTCCTGGAGGAGTCGGATTTGACATTAACTGCGGCGTTAGAGTAATGGCATTAGATGCAACGATTGAAGACATTCCCAATCTTAAAAAATTAGCCGGACGATTAGCGGGGAGAGTTCCGGCTGGCGCCAGTGGCAAAGGTGGTCTTGACATTACGCCTCAGCAATTGGAGAGTATCATCTCAGGCGGAGCAAGCGTTGCAGCCGAACTCGGATTTGGACTGTCAGAAGATATCGCGAATATTGAATCCAACGGATACCTCGAAACTATTGATGCAAACATTTCGCAAAGAGCCAAAGAAAGAGGTTTACGAGCATTAGGAACATTGGGCAGTGGAAACCATTTCCTTGAGATTCAAACTGTTGGCTCAGTGGTCGATGAGAGCACTGCAAAGCAATGGGGCTTGTATGAAGATCAATTACTGGCGATGATTCATTCTGGAAGTAGAGGATTAGGCCATCAAGTTTGCACAGACCATGTTAGAGGTCTTGAGCAGAGATATAAGAAAAAAGGAGACCTCTGGGTCAATGAAGAATGGGGCTATGAATTACCTGATAGACAACTTGCAGCAGCTCCATTTTATTCAAAACAGGGCATGGAATATTTTGATTCTATGAATGCTGCTGCTAATTTTGCTTTTGCTAATAGAGCAGCACTTGCTACACGCTTGAGGACGGTATTAAATTTGGAATTAGGAGTTGATGGTGAAGCCCGAACCCTATATGATGTAGCGCATAATATCGCAAAAAAGGAAACTCATGTAATCTCTGGAAGTTCGTGCCAATGTTGTGTTCATCGCAAAGGTGCTACTAGGGCATTTGCCGGCGACCATCCAGATATCGCCAACTCTTTCCAAACTACAGGGCAACCGGTATTGGTGCCAGGGGATATGGGAACTGGTTCGTGGATAATGGCTGGGCCAGTCAAAGGCCAAAATCAGGCATTTGCTTCCTCTTGCCACGGAGCAGGCCGGGCATTATCTCGTAGTCAAGCAAAAAGAACAATCGATGGAAAAGCACTGAAAAGAGAATTAGAAAATTCGGGTATTCGAATTCATGCATCAACTGCAAATGTTCTGAGTGAAGAAGCGCCATCAGCATACAAAAACGTTGATGAAGTAATCTCAATTACTAATTCTGCAGGTCTTGCAAGACCTGTCGTCAGATTAAACCCGTTAGTTGTAATAAAAGGATAAGCTCACATGCAATAATTACTGTGAGGATGTCCTGGAATAGATGGTGCCGCACCTGTATGTACACCATCTGGTTCCTCAACAATGACACTTAGTAATGTGTTCACTAAATCTTTTAATTCATCAACTTGGCTCTGAAGGTCACGCACTCTTTGGCGCATTTCTACCTTACTTTCGTTATTTCCCTGCATCTGCATCCCATCTGGAAAAGTCGCCCTCTCCGATACTTCAACTGCAAAAAACGCCTCTTATACTTTGAGGGTGAAAATTTGCTATGAGCGCATTTTTGTGACCTAATAGAAATTACGGAATATATGCAAAGAGCCACCAGCGAGAATTGAACTCGCGACCTCCTCATTACCAATGAGGTGCTATACCGCTAAGCCATGGTGGCAGTGAAGCGAGCGACTGACACGCCCAATATAATCGCTTCGCGCCATCTTATCCCGGATTTAATTTGGTATCGTTAATTTTTAACCCAAATTGTCCACATATTACCACCTAGTAACAATGGGGCCTTTCCTTGATCTAATATTTTCCAACCTTCGGGAATAGTGGCCTCTATTTCAGGTGAAATTACTATGAAATCTACCGAACTAATATCTCCTCGATTTGGATATTGGGTTGCGTTGATAAGTTCATCTTGCCAGCCCGAATCAGGAGCTCTCCAGTGCCCTGTGATATTTCTCTGCCCGTCTAAATCCAAGTCACTCCTAATTGTGTAAAGCCAATGCATGGCAAGTGTCGGTTCATGAATAAATACGAATTGTTGCCCATCTTCCATTGACTCACTCAAGACTTCTGCTGCCTCATCGGTCCACATCTTTTGACCATGTAGAGATGCTGCAAAGGTAAGAGGTAAAAGTAAAATTATTGCCACTAATAGTGTTCTTGATTTATCTTTAGGAGACCAAAGTGACGGCATCTCTGGAAATTGCTTAGCTGTATAGGCCATCAGTGCAAAGAGCGGAATGATGAGCAAAGAAATATATCTACCATTATTGCCCATTATCCACATTATATCAGGCCATTCAGCACCCCATAATTGTGCTTCATAAGTCCATAATACTGCAACGTAAATCCAAACCGCCGATAATAACCCAGCACATGCTGAAGCGAGTAGTGATACATTGTAAGACCTAATTTGCTTCATATTATTTAGCATTGGAACAATGAATGGCCAAATCACCATTCCAAACAGTCCAAAAATAATCATAACATCCAAAAATGAGCCAAACAATGCAAACAAAAAGTGGAACGGGTAATCTCCAATCACAGAAAGAGTCCCTCCCATTCCCAATATTCCCGCAACAAGTAACATTATTGCTACAAAACAAAATGTAGTTACTGCCATCAATAATGGTTGCTGAAGTGGTGAATCTTTGCTTTCATTCAAACTAAATTTATCATCAATAAATTGACCTATATTATTGGCGATACCTCCAATGATAATGAACCAAAAAATTGTATCCATATCAATTCCTTTTAGAAATAATACAAGTGATAATGACACAAGTAATAATATCGCCTGAGTACTTCTTTTACTGACCTTTAGTATTCCAATTACACCGATTGAAAGAGCCATGATAGTTGCAAAAATTGGCTCGAAATAACCCCTTCCAATCGCATAGGTAAAGGCTGGATAAATCGACATTAATGCTGGCAATCTAGGGCTCCAAACGGATTTACCATCTTCAGACTCAAATGGATTAATGAATCCACTTATTGCAAGTCCAATTGCGAAAATTACGGTAGTGCTAATTGTAAAAAAGTTAGAATCCGATTGCGTAACTATTTGCGGCCCAATTGCCTTGGTATAATCAGGGTCGCTTGCCAAGGGGTCTACCGTGCGAGTATGCCCCCACTGTAATGAGCCATCATCTGAATTTGCTGCATTCATTCTTAGGTGTGTATCAAGACCTAAATTGGAAGTACCAATGGCGATTATGCTTAGAAGACACCCTAGTATTAGCAATGACCACCAAAAGCGGTCATCATCAATATCAGGCATGCCCATAGTGTCATGCAGTGGATTAGTCAATAACATACTTCCGCATTTTATGCGGTTTAGGTTTCAAAAGTTAGTGTAGCATCGTTTTCGAACAAGCACTGTGTGTTGATTATGTTTGAAACCTAGTAACAATACTTTCTCTGAAAACAATGTTGGTGCCGAGAGAGATTTTAATCCGACATGCTTCACAATCAGTATTATTCAGCGAAGTATTAGGAGAAACCTCTCCTTTCGGCGCCATTGAATATAGTCATCACTTATTGAAAGTGGCGCCGAGAGAGAGATTTGAACTCCCGCGGGTCAGGCCCACTCGATTTCCAGTCGAGCGCGATACCAGGCTATGCGATCTCGGCAACGCTCCTTCCACCTACACTTCCTGTTTAACCATCACCCCCAATTATTCTCTTTTCCCAAACCATAGAAGGGAAAGGACTCAAAGGTGAACCCCTTAGGGGTTCAATATGAGCGAAGTGGATATCACACCTAATCAGGTTGATGAAACTCATGATGAAATGCCATTTCGCCTTAGGGATATGAAACTAAAATACAATGTTGCAGATATTCATCCGGCATTGAAGAGCGTCGGTTTGCAGATTGACAATATCCGCAAGGAACTGAAATTCCAGTCCAAACTCGCGCTAGATGAATGGGGAAGCCAACATTGGATCTCCCTCGCTTTAGGAGCAATCGCTTTCTTAATCGGTTCTATTTCAAGTGAAATCTTGAGCGGTGGAGATGCTACTGTATCTGGAATTGATGGGCTTACTGGTGCAATTGGTGGTTTTACTTATTTCCAGATGCTTGTTTCCGTAATCCTTTGGATATGGTTTGCTGTTCAAGTGTGGAATTTATTTCCGATTATGCGTTCTCATGCAATTACATTGTTGGTAATGTGGAATGCTATGTTCCTTGCACAAATTATGTTTCATGTCGAAAATCCTGATTTCCCATTAGGGGTGGAACTATCTCAACTGATGTGGGGGACATTGATTGTTCTGACCGTTCTATTCTTGCTGTCATTCTTTTGGAAGGCTGTATTAGAAACTAGAGATATGCATGTTGAAGCATACCATGTTCATGAAGATGTAAGGGTGATGGAAGCTGAAATGGCTGAACATTCTTTAGCCGGTTGGACCGTTATATTTCTCACTTGGATAATGTTAGTAATAATCTCAACATGGTCAGGAGCACATTATGTGTCAGAACGTATTGCAATTGCAGGTGATAGGAATATCTTCCTAGTGATACACATTGTGAGCGGTCTATTGATACTCCCCGTATATTTTTGGACTATTTGGTTTCCTCAAAGAATGCTCGGAGAGAATACAAGAGTGCAGACAAAAGCTGCCTATGCTGCTGATGCCGAACTCGCAAGAGTTGATGGTGGACTTGTTGAAAGTAAGAAAGCATTTTGCCCGGAGTGTGAAACCGGAGTGGAAGTTCAGCGAACTGATTCGGGAGAGATTTCAATCCCTTGTCAAAATAGTGGCTGTGGAACGACTAGTATTACCGGAATGCCATGCAGTGGCTGTAAACAGTTAATTCCAACTCGCTTTACTTGTCCAGGATGCGATATCAATGCTCCTGCTATTGACTTTTTGCCTGATACGGAGGCTTGGTAATGGACATAAATTCGATTCGTGAAGATTTCCCTACTCTAAGAGGAGATGATGTTCCTGCATATTTGGATAATGCTTGCGTCACACTCAAACCGGATAGTGTGATAGATGCAATCAATGAATATTATACAAAGTATCCAGGTTGTGGTGGCCGTTCAGTTCACCGATATGGAACTGCAGTTTCAAGAGGAGTAGATGATTCTAGACGTTCTCTCGCATCATTTTTGAATGCATCATCTGTTAATGAAGTGATATTTACCCGGAATGCAACTCAATCAATTAATCAAGTTGCACATGGAATGAAATGGTCTGAAGGAGATGTAGTATTAACCACCGATAGAGAGCACAATTCAAATCTAGTTCCTTGGCTACAATTGGAACAAGAGCAAGGTATTGATCACCGTGTTGTTGCTAGTAATGCAGACAACACCTTTGACCTTGAGGCATTTGAAGAAATATGCGCAGAAATCGGAAATAAACTAAAATTAGTTTCTATGAGTCATGTTGGTAATTTGGATGGAGTGTCAACTCCTATCAAGGAAATTGCAAAAATTGCTCATGACCATGGAGCCCTAATAGCAGTTGATGGGGCTCAATCATTGCCACACATGAATGTTGATGTGCAAGATTTAGACATCGATTTTATTGCTTTTTCAATACACAAAATGTGTGGACCTTCCGGCATGGGGGGGCTGTGGGGACGCTATGACCTACTGGATGATTTAAGGACAATTCAATCGGGAGGGCAAACTGTTGTTACATCTCATTATGACTCATTACAATGGGCCAAACCTCCTGCTCGTTTTGAAGGTGGTTTGGGTAATTTCTCGGGAATGATTGCAACAGGTGCGGCAATTGATTATTTAGCGAAACAAGATATGAATGCAGTTCATGAACATGAAGTTAAACTTAACAAAATAATGACTAATGGGGTCAAAGATTTGAATGGAATTGAAATAATTGGCCCAGAAGATGCAAGTTTACGTGGTGGTATTTGCTCATTATTGATGCATGACTTACCCGCACATGACATGGCAATATTGCTTGACGAGGCTGCCAATGTAATGGTTCGCTCTGGACAACACTGCGTTCATTCCTGGTTCAATTCTAAGGGACATACCAATGGTTCACTTCGTGCTTCAGCATATATGTATAACACTGAAGAAGAAGCAAAGTTATTCAGTGACACTTTGGAAGAAATAGTCAATGCATTTAGTTGAGTGTTATGTCACAAGAAAAATTACCTCCTGTTTCTACTTGGGATAAGGCATTAGATCCCATCGACATCAGCGATGAAGAAGTTGTTTCACAGCAAAATCAACAGCAATTTGAGGCAATTATCAGAGATTCTAATATGCACACTGATAATCAATTCTTGCAAAAGGATCTCGCTATTGTTCGTAAAATAGTGAGCTTTTCTGTTGTACTTACACTCTTGCTAACAGTAGGATATATTGGGTCTGTATTAATGGATGAAGGAATAATTAGTATTCGCCCAAGTGACTCGGCTTTAAAATCTCAAACGAAATATCAAAATCTAATTGAATTTGATAATATGACTGGAACAGGTGAAGGAATTAGGGTGTGTATAGTTGATTCCGGAATTGACAAGTCCCATGATGATTTAGAAGGAATAAATCTCGTAGGATGGATGGATTTTGTTAACGGCAATTCAAAACCATATGATGACCATGGCCATGGAACAAGTATGGCGGGAATATTAGTGGCCGATGGATGGATGGAAGGTATTGCTCCTGATGTTGAGTTATTGGTTGCTAAAGCCCTACAAAGCAATGGCTCCGGTTCAGATTCTGATGTTGTTGAAGCGATTGACTGGTGTGTGGAGAAAGGTTCCCATATTATCTCTCTTTCACTCGGCGGCGCACCTGGTGCATTACCATTCTTTTTCCAAAGTGGAAGAGATTCTGGTGATGCTGTAAATGACGCTATAGATAGGGGTATTTTTGTGATTGCTGCTGCTGGAAATGATGGCCAGGATGATGATGGCGATGTAGCATCACCTGCAAGCGAAACTGCTGTCATCGCTGTAGGAGGCGTCACTTCTAGTGGGACAATTTGGTCCGGTTCAAGCGTTGGAGATAACAATGGAAGAATTTGGCCATTACCGATATTGACTCCACGTAATGATCCTCACAAAAAACCAGAAATTGTTGCACCTGCATATAGAGTCCCGGTAATAAATAATCAGGGGTCTTGGTCATTGGTAGATGGAACTAGCGCAGCAACCGTATTTGTCACAGGTGCAATCGCCCTATTGCTGGAAAATAACCCCGAACTTGCAGCCAACGGAAGTCAGGGGAGTGCAAGTACAATTAATCAAGTAAAGCAATATATCATGGACAGTTCAAATAAACAAGAAGGGCAAACTGGTCACGATAATCACTATGGATATGGCCTATTGCAGATGGACCAATTATTTGCTGAAGCAAATCAGTAATAATCATCAGTTACGTGGGCGCTTTTTCCTTTTTGTAGGGGGCTGAACTCCCTTCTTGATATCTCCAACAGGGCGTTCCGGGTCTGGATTGTACCCCAGCCGTCCCTCTTTCCATGCTTGTCTTCTCTCTCTTGGAGTTCGTGGGGCAAAGTGTTCAGGTCGCGGAGGTTCATGTAAGTACATCCTTTTGATATCTGATGCTTTTACTGTACCCTTCATCGTTCTTCCTGAACCAGTGTGGATTGCACGAATTCTCCAAGTTGAATCATTGTGATCAATTAGGTTGCCACCAGTGTAAGTCGTTTCTTGAGGAACAATGATAATATCTGCTTCAGATTCTTCCCCTCTTGTCATGGTAAGTTTTACTCTAACCATATCAGTACGTATTGCATTAATGCCTTTTACATCCTTTGCGAGTGCATACTTTGATTTTCTTCCTTCACCAACTAAGATTTGATTAATTTTCCACATCATATCCGATTGTTCAAAAATATCTTCCACAATAAATTCCTCATCCTCATCAACTTCCAAGAGAATTGTTTCCGATTCAGGGCCATCTGTCAAAGTAAATGCTACTTTGATTACTGCGGGTGGTCTAATGTGTAAGGTGTGAACATTTGCACAGTCCTCACATTTTAGCAAATAGTCAAAGCCATCACCCTTGGCCTTCTCTTTTAGAATTTCGTGACCGGTCATTTCGTCACATACAGAGCAATGAGTAGCATTTTCGAGGACTTCTTCTACCTCGTAATCCTCTTCTTCCCAGTCGTCTTCCATGTTGACCCCTAATAACAAGCGCCATGCAACTCATGTTTGAAGCCACCGCTTGAGATGAAATCAAAATACGAGGCTTGAAAGGTAAGTTATGAGAGGCCAAAACATGCCAGAAGAAGAGAACGCAAACGCGCTCTCAAAGGATGAAGTGTTGTCTTCAATACTATCTCCAGACCAGAATAGAAGCCGTGATGAACCTGTAATTGCAGCGAATATTTCTGCCCAATTATCCCACATGGGTTTGGACACTTGGTCAATTTCAGTAATTAGACGCTTAAGAGATGCAATCGGAAGGATTAGGCCGGAAAGAATTATCGAAATTGGAGGGGGAATAGGTCACCGTTCCGCTTGGATTTTTGATTTGATTGAGCAAGATGATTGGAAACCAATAAGATATGATATTGTTGAGAATGGAGCGAAATTTGGAGTGATTATCCATCGCTTAATGACTAGGTATGGAGCTGAAGATTGGACAAAGATTGTTGTTGGTGAATTAGATTCATTAATCGCTGAAACAAATGCTTGGAGCGCTGCTTCCAAGTCTGGAATTGAAGTAGGAGATTCGCCGATTCAGCCTCTGGCAGATGTCATTATTGTTGATGCAAAGGATTCAATACTTGCTAACCAAGTTGGACAAATGCTACCATTACTGAAAAAAGGAGGAGTATTATTTACCTTAGAACCATCTGTTCCAGCAGGAGATATCGACAAGAATGATGAGAAAGGAATGGCTCGGGTTGAAGGTTTCAACTCTTGGATAAATTTAATTCAATCAAAAACAGAAACGCATCATATTGCATTTAATCCGTTATTCGGGGGAACGCTTGTGGCATTCCTTGAAAAATAATCAGGGCCTATTGGTCCACGGCATGACAAATGCTTTAGCTATTTGAGTACCGATTGTGGGATTTTCCTGTAATCTCCTAATGCTATATTCATACCATTTTTCACCATAAGGAATGTATACTCTTGTTCTATGTCCTTGCTTTGATAATTTCCTGCGCATAGGACCTCTTACGCCAAGTAGCATTTGAAATTCATATCCTGGCCCTTTGTGATGCCTCTGGGGTGCTGCATTTGCCCTTGGATCTACAATATTAGGCCCCATATTGCGTGATTTAAGAGATGATAATGCATGTTCTATTACGGGAATATCGTGGCTGGCAATTGCCGTATAGGCACCGGCATCTAACATTTGGTCAATGCATTTATTCGTAGCATCAACTATTTGTGAATAGTTTGTATGCGAAATTGATTCAGATTCAAGGTATATCCCTTTACAGATTCTATAATCAGCTGCTGACTTCAATTTCTTTTCCAACTGATTTATGTCATCAATAGTTCTGAATAATCTTCCTTGCAATACTGTTCCAACATTCGTAAGGCCCTTTTCGTGTAAATCAATTACCACTTGAATTGTATCGCTTGTGACCCTATGGTCTTCCATATCAAGACGAACAAACATATCATGCTTATTTGCTAAAGATACCAACTCTTCGATATTCTTCATCGCTGTTTTTTTATCAATTAATAATCCAAATGCTGTTGGTTTAATACTTAGATTTGCATCTAATTGATTATCGGAAACAGCCTTGATCACATTGACATATTCCGACAAGAAATACTCTGCCTCTTGCATTGAAGATATCTCTTCGCCGAGTACGTCAATTGTGAAACATGCGCCTTCCCTTTGAAGGCGCTTCATGACATCTACCGCACCATCCAAATCGGGTCCTGCAACATATCTTTTTGAAACCCATCCAACAAACCATCTTGGCATCTTCATGGTCGTAGCAACAATCATACGCGAGAATAAACCTACCATAATGTCACCATAACCTATTGCATGAGTCGGCGATTCTTGAGTATTTGCCTCTCCTAATATTATTACAACATCTCAAGTATTGACTTTGAATTTAATAATGGAATTTCTAATTCAGCAGCCCTATTACGAATTGCCTGCCGCTGCCACCCTTTAAACGATTTTTTATCCCATGAAAATATTATTTTACCACCCGGAAATGATTTCATTGTTGACTTTATTGCAGCATCAATGGAATTTTTCCATTGACCCATTACCGGTTCACCATCCAAATCAGGTGCGATGAATGGTAAGGCATAATTTGCAAGCATATGGCCAATCCAAATGCCCTCGTTTATCCCGAGTAGGTTGCCCCTCGGAGCATAATGTCCACCTCCCAAAGTAATGACTACCAGTTCTCCGGAATTTTTGTCTTCATCCCATTTGCCGAACCCAGCACCTCCATCCAAAGCTAGTCCAGAAAAGATAATCCTAGCCAGTAAATTTGCAGCACCTTGATGATGCCATGTTTCCGCTGTAGAACCTACTTCGATGAATAGGGAGGGCGATGATAACCATGGACCGTGATGAGTGACCTCAAGTGAAAGTTCAAAGCGTTTCAAGTCATTTTCTCCATCGCTGGCTTGAATATTATTTGTTAGGCGATTCAATTCTCTCCACCACGACGCAATCCTCGGATTTGGGGGGGGAGCATCTCCAGCCCTTCCCCCATAACGTATCTCTTCACCTTCTACTACACCGGTGATTCCTATTGGATGAATTGTAAGAGATGCTTGTCCACTTGCTGCTGCATGGCGTGAGGGGAATATTACCTCACTGACAACCTCTCCCGTTTCCTTTTGCCACCTTAAGTCCAAATCATCTTCGAATAGTACTCCATCAGGCATAATCCACATTCTCACATTTATTAGGGAATATGCAATCTTGTTTTCAACATCTTCAAGGACTTGCCAATTACCCATTTCAAGTAACTTGTCTGCTTGATTGGTTGAAGCAATATCACTACCATTGATTACGATTAGAATGATGTCTTGCCCCTCCATGCATATACCCAGTATTCACTGGCTTTTCATTACTATGCGCCAAAGGTTTGACAACCAACGAATGTTTAGTTGATATTATGGCAATCAATACACCCCCGCAATTGCCATTTACTCCGAGTAGAATATTACAACTCGAAGCAGGATATTTAGCGATTGGACAAGATGGGCAATTATTGCGATTAGATCAAAACTTGTCATATTCAGATAAACCAGTCAACCCATTTCCCATTTCTATTGAGCAGGCTTGTATCGTTGGAAATATGTTGGTGGCAACATGGTTGGATGCCGAATTGATGTTGGCTAGAATGGCGTCAATCGATTTGGGCAATAAACTGAATGAAGGGCCATCAAAAGCCGAATTAAGAGTTCAAAAATCACTGGAAACTGCACTTCATCCTGCTGGGAATACGTGGTCTAGAGTTTTGGATTCTCAACCATTAGCACTTGCCACTGATGGCCAAAGGATTGCTTTTGTATTGTGGAATAAAGGAATTTATTGCTTGAATGCCGATTCAAGTGAAATCTGGAGAAGCCCCCCTCCCGTTTGGGAAAAGGTCAGCAACTTACCCAGAAGTGATGAAACTGTTTGCATGAGTTTTGTTGATTCGGAAGTTCACATATGGTGTGCAGCAGGTGGGAGATTGGTATTGAATTCCGAAGATGGGACAATAATAAGAAATGAATATACTGATGTTGATGCAGTTGTTGAAAATATATTCAAAAACGAACAGCATGAATTGGTTTGTAGCAATAATGGAGAAGCATTTCATTTTGTTGATGCAGCATTGAGAATGCAAACAGACATCACTGGCCCAATACAACATGCTACATGGGACTCTAGTGCAAATGCATGGAGAATTTGTGGTTGGAGAAAAGAAGTACTCTTACTGGACCAGCCAACTACTAGTGACTATTCTGAGATACCAATGCATTGCCTAGAAATAGAAGGACAATGGTGGAATTTGTTCAATGATGGAAATTGGAAATTATCCAATCTATGAATCAATGAGAATCATTCGTTAGAAACAGTGTGTCCACAGCGACCACATGATTTGCGGTCTTTGTGACTAGCAAGGAATACCCCAGGGCCACATGAAGGACAGAATTCTGCGTTACGAACTAGGGTTCCGTCTTCAGCAACGGAATACTTGGACCACTTTGCTCCAGACTTTGGACCGTCAGCCATCATTCGTCACCTCCTTCTTCTTCTGCTGCCTCAGGAGTTGAACTACCTGAACGCATTGATGCATGGCGCTTGAAAATATATTCTGGTTCAACCTTCATTGCATCATCACTTGAATAAATGAAAGCCAAACCTGTTGTCAATGGTTGTCCAAAACGAGTATTACAATCCTTTACAACAATTAGATCAGGATTGGAACCCGGTTCTAGAGTCTTTACCAAATCCATTACATCCTTACGAGAAGGTGTTGCTTTACCAATATGCTGCCACTTGAAACTAATTTCAATTCTGTTGAGTATTTTATTTTCTGTTCTATCTACGATTTCCATGTCAATCATCTCCTATCAGTTGATATTAACCTTTAGAGCATATTTTCCAGGCAGCTCAACCTGTAGTCTCTTTGCAATTTCCGATCTATTTGGTTGCATGATAATTACATATCCGTTCCAATCGCTTGAAACACGGGATGATGGATGGCGTGGACATTGGTCTACACCGTCTGAAAGTACGAGGTGACATTCACCGCATGCAAATGGATTCTTTGCCATATCAAAACACCTCACTCAGAGCCTTTGTTAGCATCTTCTTTCAGCCAACCGTGGCATCCAAGACCTGGTTGTTTACTTGTTAAACCAATCTTAGAGCGACGTGGGTCACTTGTATCTGGTGATAGTGAAACGATTCTAGAACGGACTGAATCTCCAACTCCGATTCTGCGACCGCTTGTTCGTCCTTCTATCCATCCCATTCCAACATTGGATTCTACCATTTCCTCCAAAATTTGAGATTTGTGCAGAAGGGCTTCCATTGGACCAATGCGCACGAATGCACCAAAATCATTGACTTCTGAAACTGCACCTTCAACGATTTCATAATCATCCATACAGAAAAGAATTGCATCGAAACTTACACGCTGGTATATTGCACCATCTCCGTGAATAATTCTTCCTCTTCCAATTGGCTTGTGATTATTTGTAACGAGAATGAAACGGTTTTCCTCATCAAAACGACCTTCGAAAGCGGTCATTGCAAGACGGTCAATGTGTTGGTCAAGGGATTGTCCCTTTCGCATATATTCAGCAGGAATACGGATTGTATCCTCCTTGCTTACGACTTTGTACATGTTTTTCACCTCTCCGCTTTCTTTTCTACCATGGCAATGGTTGAGGCGGAGGGGAGCAGTACCCCATTCCGTCCTTCACCGGCTGTTGCCTCGGGAGAGAAGTTGTGCGAATTCGTTCTCGCCACCGATGACCCCTATTTAATTCAAACTGTTGATAACGCAATACTGCGAACAATTATCATTGCAGAAAATAGGCCCTGTGGCGATAATAATTGGGTGCCAAAATTGATGCATTTTAGGCTCACTAATGGATAACCATAACAACCCCCACTGCCCACATCCTTTCGATGTCAGAGCGCATGCTGTCTTTACGACGGGAACAAGTAGTGGTATTATTGCCATTATTTCTCTTGCTATTGACCTCTCTATCTCCATTTATCGCCCACCATAGTGAAGAGAAATTAGTGCAATTGAATTCCCAGCCGATGAATGTATCTGGCCAACCATGGGATCAATTAAATCAACCATGGGCCCAATACGGGAGAACTGCAACACACAACGGAACTATGCCGTTACATTCAATCAATGGAGGACCTGGGCAAGGAAATGTTAGCGATATTAGCGAATATGGGATCATTGATTCACCCGTAGTTAATTGGCAAGCATTTGATAATAACGACGGTTCAGACGCATATGGCTCTGTAATCGGTGATTTTTCAGATTCAATTACTGCCCCTATTGCTGCAAAGGAGCGGTGTGGAGAAAATGAATTGTTTGCAGTATTAATTCTCAGTGAGTCAAATGGAAACGGCTTTGATA
>Ga0233439_10000844_pt1 | contig 42023 bp, 34 predicted proteins | sample SI_123_September_6_FD_182713 | JGI IMG/M metagenome (GOLD analysis project Ga0233439, IMG submission 182713) | Seawater microbial communities from Saanich Inlet, British Columbia, Canada - SI_123_September2016_100_MG | ecosystem: Environmental > Aquatic > Marine > Inlet | place: Canada: British... | reverse complement strand
ACCCTATCCGGAGCAAGATCAAATAGGAAAGTGCTTGAGGGCGGCCCGTCCGATACTTTCGGGTTGATTGCTTGAGCCTGTTGGTAACAGCAGGCCTAGATTAATGGTCACCACTTCATTTTCATGAAGTACAAAACCCGGCTTATGGTTTACTTCGGCTACTCGGCACCGGTGATCCGCCGGTAGTGACAAACAATAGCTTTTATAGGTTTGATTGTCTCGGCTTGACAGGTTCTTACTACCTGCTTCCCGCATATGTTTTCTCTTCACTCGCTTTTCTGCCGGATAGTCGATCAGTGCTTGAATTTAGTCATATGGTTTTGAATTTTTTCTCCCAGAGGGTCCGGGAGCGCTATGCTGTACATAACGTTGATGGCTAGCACCATTACTACTAGAAGAGTGATCGACAGGATGTAATGGGAAACAGGTTTGGCTTGTTTTCTTTTTGGATAAGTGGTTTGCACGGTTTTCCTCCCTGAATAGGTGCATTGATCTTCCCTTTTATTATCGGATGGAAATTCAATTCCCTTTATACCCGACCGCATTTAGTGAATTAGCCTCCTAAATTCAGTTCATTTCGTATTTTTCAGTATTTATACTTTCCACTTCTCTTCCTATTGCCAGAAATGAATGCAGATTTTCAATTGTCATAAAAACTTTTAGTAACTTGCCTAAAAATGCCTTGATTTCAAGGGCCTATAAGCCGTAAACGCTATATAGGGCTTTGAAGTTTCAATAACAACTCTTTGGGTGTGTGGTTTTCTCTGGTGAATTCCCCGGGCGATCTATAAATACCAAAAGTTCATGGCGAATACTGTTATTTTAAAATTATATTCGGGGGCAATTTTAGTTGTCCTAGTGCTTTTCCTGATAGCTTCTGCTGTCATGGCCCAAGAAATTCCTGCGCGGCAAAACTATAGAGGCACTTTTTTCAATGGAGGGGGCGAATTTTTTGAAAGTAAAATTTTTGAGAATGATTCGCTCTTGACCAGAAAGGCCAACTATTCATCAGACCGAAGAGAAGAAAGAGAAAAAATAAGTCAGGTCGGGGATCTTAAATTAGACACCAGTTTTTTTAAGGGACTTATCGAAGATACTCGGTATGTGCTGACATCTCCCTGGCGTTGGGATAATTCGGATTGGACCGCCGCTTCAATAGTGTTAGGGGTTACAGGGGGGTTGTTTTTGCTGGATGATAGAATTCAAAACGTAGTTGAAGATAATCGGAACTCTACGACTGATGATTTGTCGAACTTTTTTGAACATTTTGGAAATGCTTTTATTAGCCTACCTGCCCTGACAGGACTCTATCTTTATGGGCGGTTAGGGGAAAATTATAAAATGGAACGAACCGCTTTGCTGGCTACCGAAAGTTTTTTGGTAACCAGTTTATTCACGACAGTCATAAAAGCAGGGATAGGGCGGGCCCGCCCAGATACCACAGATTCTTCTTCTAGCACTTTTTCTGGCCCATTCTCGAGTAATAATTCTTTTCCTTCTGGTCATACTTCTACGGCCTTTGCCATTGCTACGGTGGTAGCTCACGAATATGAAGAGAATCCTATGATGGCCCCTATTTCATATGGCATTGCCAGCCTGACAGGACTATCCCGAATTAATGATGACCAACACTGGGCTTCCGATATTTTTTTGGGGGCGGCCCTGGGCTATTTCACCTCAAAAACTATTCTCAAGCTTCATAGTAATAGAAAAGGCCGACACTTTAGCATATATCCTCGCGCAGACCATCTTGGGGGTGGTTTGGTCTTGTCATCCCGATTTTAACTAATCTTGCTTACCGGGGAAGCAATTTGTACAGAGTTGTTTTGTCGTCTTTTCTCAGGAATTGGTGGCGGGAGTTTAGAAACTCATAGAGTTCAGGGTCTGTTTCTTCAAGGTTCCCTTCAACCATAATATACAGTCGGGCTCCTTTTTCGACATATTCGGTAAGGGTTTCCGGGCTTAGTTTTTTATCGAGGGTAGTTCCCCATCCCTTTCGTTGTCCATAATAGAACAGGTGTGGTTTAAGGAGGTCCTGATTAGCAATGATCAGATCACCCTGTTTGGTATTATTTCTTATTTCTGCGCCAATATTCAAATAGGTGTCATTGTAATTTAACCTACCCTTCAGTTTGTAAACCGAATGTAAGGGGATAAAAATAATCATGATTAAAACCACCCACACCTTTGAACTTTTATGCCACTCTTTTGAGATGTTCTGCGTATAAAAATCCGATATGAATTTTCCAGCAAACAGACAACCGACTGGGATGATTGGTACCTGATAATATTCGTGAATAAAATTGTATTTAGCGGCAATTATAAAATAAGCGCAAACGCAAAAAAACCAGGTATGAAGAACATAGCGTTCTTTATTGGAGGAGGGCGCTCTCATTCCCATTATTAAAAAAGGGAAAACGGTGAAGGCGAACATTTTTTCTACCAGCCGTGTCCAGAAAATTAGCTTCCAATAACGAAGAGTCAAGAGAACTTCCCAGTCCTTAAGCATATCTAGCCAAAGATTTCCACCTCCATACGTTTCAAATTGGAGCCTTGCTATGTAGCTGTACCAGAGAGCGGGAGGGGCCAGGATTAGGGCTACAAATATATATAAGAGAGGTTGGTAGAATATTTGTCCACGATACTTGCTCCAGGCCAAAAGTAAGAGAGGCCCACCCATATAGAGGGTCGGAAGTTTTACCAGGAAGGCCAAAGTTGCGAGAAGGGATGCGAGAAGAAAATGACTCCATTTTCCTGTGTCGAGCCAGCGAGCAAACATATACACCATCGAAATGGAAAAAAAGAGCATGGTTGACTCGGGCATGAAGGTGCGGGAATAATAAACGCTGAAAGGGAGTACCGCATAAAATCCACACGCCACGAGGGCTGTTTTTTTGTCGAAATAACGCTTTCCTAAAAGATAAAGAAACCAGATAGAACCCATGCTGAATCCAATAGCTACGATGCGCCCTAAAATTTCGTGGAAACCAAAAACTTTATAAAGAAGAGCAACAAGGTAGGTATAAAGGGGGAACTCAAAGTGGAAAATCGAATTTATCATGCTCGGTCTGGGATTGAAAAAATTCATCCCATCGACATAAAAATTATAAGCAAATGTTGCGGTCAGGGTCTGCCGCCAGCCATGGAAATCCAGCAGGGGATTAGTTACCCCCCACAGGCGAAAGGCCAGCGCAATGAAGAAAATTCCAAATAAAAATTTGGATGGATTGAAGGATTTAGTTTGAGAATCTGAAGTAGGAGAAAACATCTATGGAAGAGAAGAGTTTTTTGTGCTTTGAAAAATGTTATTGACTTTCGGCCCAAGCGGCCAGTTTCTCGCGGAAGATTTTGGCATTATGCCTGACATCCACAGGAAAGTCTGGGTAAAAAAGTATTTTTTTTATGGAGCGGGTGTGCGGAGATGTGGCTCCAAGATTTAATAATTCATTAATAAAGGCTTCTCTATCCTGAGTTACCCTATCCATGCATTCCGGTTCTATGATGATGACCGGTTCACGATTGCCTCCTTTCCCGACCAGAGCAGAACGCTTAACATCGGCGTGCTGGTTGAATATAGCTTCGCAAGGTATGGTGAATAAAGTTTCCAAAGCAGTGATGACACGATGACTTTTTCTGCCGCAGAACCAAAGCCGGCTTTGTTCATCCAATTTCCCGACATCTCCCATCCTGTGCCAGAAGGTTTTGTCATCAGGAATTTTGGCCAGACGGGTGACCTCATCTTGGTTGAAATAGGACTTAGTGACCCAGGGAGCTTTCACAATTATTTCTCCTGTTTGGCCTTTTGGGATTTCCAAATCCTCCTGCCATTTTGGAATGGATTCATCAGAAATCAGGATGATTTTTATTTCCGCCCCGGGAACAGGCCTGCCCACGCAGGTTCCTTCCCCCTGCTCTGATTTTTCCCAGGTATCATTCACTATCTCGTGCCTCTCTATGGAAGTAATGGGGAGGGCTTCGGTTGCTCCATAGGGAGTAAGGACTTTACAATTCCTCTCTAGAATAGTCTCAAAACGCTTGAGCAAAGATCCTGAAACCGGGGCCCCTGCAATCAAGATTCGTCGAAGAGAAGGAAGCCGTACTTTATTATTTTTGCAATAGCGGCTCACTGTGTCCCAAAGAGCTGGGGAACCAAAACTGCTGGTGATTTGGTATTTCTGAATAGGATTGATAATATTTTCAGGGTTGACCTTTGCCGGGCGAGTAGAGTCCATATCAGGAATCACACTGGTCATTCCCATCCCCGTACTGAACAAACCGAACAGGGGGAAGGTGGGTAAATCTTTTTCACCAGGAAGAATGCCGAAATGTTCGCGAAGAATTCGAGTCTGCTGGTCAAACATACCGTGGGTATATAGAACGCCTTTGGCTGGCCCGGTACTGCCACTGGTGAATAAAACAGCCGCCGCCTGTTCTTCATGGGTTTCATCCATTTTGTAACTGGGTTGCCCGTTTCTTTTTACCTGCTTCAGGGTGGGTCCCCTCCAGAACCATTTTCTACCAACGGTTACAGAGAGTTGAATCGATTTGAACGGACTCGGAACCAGAGTTTTTATGGCATGGACCAAAGGAATAGCGATGATTCCTTGGGGTTCGGACTGTTTAATACAGTGCAAAACATTTTTTTTTCCTAAGCCGGGGTCAATCAGTACGGGAACAACTCCGGCCTTAAATAATGCGAATGTTAGGGTAACAAAATCAATTCCGTAAGGGACCATCACGAGAACCCGGTCCCCCTTTTTCATTCCATGGTGGAGAAGTCCAGAGGCAATTAAATTACTTTCCTCTTCCAACTTTTTGAAAGTGATTTGTGTCCCGGACTGCATTTCAATAATCGCCGGCTTGTCTGGCATTTCTTTTTTCCAACGTTCCAGGTTAGCGGAGATATTGCAGGATTTCATAGCGGCTAGGATAAATCGAGGGCCATTTTAACCAGAGGCAGGGTCACTTTCTTCTTCTGAATATAAGATTCCTTGTTGATGACAGAAACTGCATTCTGGATGGAAATAAAATCCCGGGGGATACGGGAAAGTAAATACTGGATGATGGATTCGGGTAAGACCAGATTTATATCTTTTGCGAGCTTCAAAATAATTCTGGACGTTGTGGAATCATCAATGGGTTTTATTTCCGCCACCATCCCCCACTGAAATCGGGAAGTCAGGTAGCTTTCCATGGCAGAGTTGCTATCAGGAGGAAGGCTTGCGGTGAAAGCAAGTTTCCCACCCTTTTCCATCATTTGATTGTAGATGTGGTAAAGCTTTTCTTGTGCCTTTGAGGAGTGTGCCAGGCTTTCCACGTTATCCATGAGAAAAAAATCTACATTTAAAAGTTGTTCCATGGTTTTCAGGTTTTTGGGCGAAAGATCGTCCACCATCTTGTCTACAAAATCCTGTCCTTGAATGTAGACTGCGCGTAACCCCATCTCTGCGACCTGATTGCCCATTGATAGGAGTAAATGGGTCTTCCCCAGGTTTTTCTGACCAAACAGGTACAGGGCTTGGTAGGGAACAGGGTTGGGGGAGCAGAACTCCATCGCCGTTTCAAATGCCATGCGCGAACCCTCCGAAACAACAAAATTGGCAAAATTAAATTCCGGACAGGAAGGAAAATTTAACAGTAATTGTTGGCCGGAAATATCGGTCATGGTTTCAGTGTCACGCTCTTGCAAGGGCGGTTGATCTCTCACTAACCTTTATGCCCAGACGGGTAAAAGAGGACGAATATAACGTGCTAATTTCTTCCGTGCATGGCCTTAACTTATTTTGGGCCAGCCTGGATTTCAATATAAGCTTTACCTAGTGTGGATTTAATGCTCAAGGCACAAAGCCAGCCTTCTTTTTCATAATTTAGGATGGTGGTTTCATGCTTGATAGAGTTGACCAGGCTCCAGCCTTTATTCACCATTTCGTTTTGGTAAAAACTGACCACTTCGTTTAGTTGACTCCATCCAGAATAGAAAAATCGGCCGACCTTGACGGCACCACTTCCCGACTCATAGACAAAAGACTTGGCATGGTCTCGCTCAAATCCATTGGGAATGGGAATGTCAGAAAAAGGATAGACCAACTCAGGTGGCGGTGGCGGGGCTGGGGGTTTTTCGGCGGTCATTTCCTCCAAAGTTGCACATCCCGTTGAAGACAACCAGGCTCCAAAGATAAATAACAGTAACAGGCGTTTAATCATATTATGCTTTTCCTCCTCCCAAAAATACCACCAGTAAGCCAACCATCATTAGGCAAAATCCTATCACTCTCATGGTCCCCACAGGTATTTCCGGAATTTTTCGGGCAAAAGACTTAACCTGTTCCGGAAAACAAAAATAAGGAATTCCTTCAAAGACCATCATTAAACCTACGGCGGACAGGAAAAGGCTCATAATTTGGACTTATTGTTAACAAAGAATATCATTAATCTATGGAAGGCCGGAGGGAAGTGAGACTTTTCTGTAAAAAGCACGCCTCTTCCCATTGACTAAGTAAAGTTCTCGATGGTATCGGTTGGTTAATCAAGCCAAAGGTCTGTCGGCAGATAAACGGGTTAGCCTGCAAACCTATAGCCTAATTCGATTATCTTTTATCTCCTAATACGAGTCAATATATAATTGGAAAGAAGAGAGCAGGCAAAAGCGTGTCTTGCTGGTTCTGCATAAGGGTTTTGAGGTTGTAAATAAAGGAAAAAGCATTATATAATTAACAGAAATATATATTCCTTTTCATTGCCCATTTCAAAATTTGTCCCAACGATTTATGTTGCGTGAATAATTGTCCTTTTGGGTTTAAGTTCAGTTAACAAGTTTCTTGATTATCGGGTGAATTTTAAAAGGTTTAATTTTGGCCTGTTTTTAGAAGGAGCCTGCTCTATTTAGAGGCTTTATAAGATTAATAAATTTTAACTTTTGTTTAACTGAAAATTAATCGTTAAAGTATTAAGCTTATTTAAATTCGGCCGTTCTTATTAAAGAGCCTGGGTTTTCATCTGGAGGCCCCTTTTTCAGGAATTCATTTCCTATTGTTCGTCAAATTGAGGATAAAAAAACATGCTTAGATCTTTTGTTCATCGCGTTTGTTTAACTGCACTGGTTTTTATATTTCTATTTCCTTTTGGGATGGTTATTACTTCTGAGACTCTTTTTGCGTTAAGTAGTAATACTCAGCCACTTGCGAGCAATATATTTGTTGAAATTGCTAAAAAGCAAAATCCCGCTGTGGTAAACGTGAGTACTAAATCTAAGACAGAAACGGTACATAATAATTTTCGTGCCCCGAGCCCCAGCCCACGACCTGGGCCAGGGCAGGACCGGTCTCCCGATCCTTTTCGAGATTTTTATGATCGCTTTTTCGGTGACCGGCAAAACCAACCGAGACCAAAACAAGGAATGGGTTCTGGGTTCGTGATTGACAAAGAAGGGCATATTTTGACCAATTTTCATGTGGTTGAAGGGGCCGATGAAATTGTTGTGTTGCTTGACGATAATGGCAATGAAAAAGAATATACTGCAACCCTGGTAGGTTCAGATCCCAAAACTGATATCGCATTGATTAAAATTAACCGTGAATCGGGGGATACTAAAGATTTCCCTTTTCTCAAGCTGGGTAGTTCTGAAAATCTTGAAGTGGGAGAATGGGTGGTGGCCATTGGTAATCCTTTTGGTCTCAGTCACACGGTAACAGTGGGCGTGGTGAGTGCTCTGGGAAGAAGCATAGGTGCAGGTCCCTACGATGAATTTATTCAAACGGATGCTTCCATCAACCCGGGTAATAGCGGAGGGCCGTTGATTAATATTGAGGGAGATGTGATTGGAATCAACACGGCCATAATTTCCGGGAATACGGGGGGGAATGTAGGAATCGGATTTGCTATCCCTATTAATATTGCGAAGGGAATTTTAAAGGATCTGAAAGAAAGAGGTGCGGTTACACGAGGCTGGTTGGGTGTCATGATTCAAAAAATTACTCCTGAGTTGGCAAAATCATTTGGGCTTAACCAAAGTGAAGGGGCGCTGGTGGGCGATGTGATTCCTGATGGTCCTGCGGCTAAAGGGGGCGTAGAGCGGGGAGATGTTATCACCCGGTTTAATGATCAACCGGTCAAGGATATGGAAGATCTGCCCAAAATTGTTGCCGCAACCAGCCCGAATTCTGTGGTAGATGTTGAGGTGATTCGTAACGGTTCCCAAAAAACTCTGCGTGTAACGATAGAATTATTGAAAGACCCCTCCTCTGAAGTTGTTGTCGCCAAGGCAGACCCCTTGGGTCTTCAAGTTCAGGATATTACCGATGTGTTGGCGAAAAGCCTGCAACTTGAAGGTGTTGACGGTGTACTGGTCTCCGATGTGACTGCGGGCAACGCCGCCGCAGAAGCAGGTATCCGTCGAGGCGATGTTATTTCAGAAATGAATCGTGGTGCGGTTAGAAATATGCAGGACTATCAAAACCTTCTTGCTTCTGTGGATAAAGGGTCTTCAGTCCTTTTCCTGATCAAACGGGGAGGAAGCACCATATATATTGCTGTCAAAGTCGAATAGAGCTGTTCTCGCTTCGAATTTCTCAGGTTTTCCGTTAAGCAAGGGGTGATGGTCATGCCCCTTTATCTTTTTCACCTACACCTACTATTTCAGCGTGCGTGTTCGATGGTTCTGGATTATTGCTGTATTTGCTGTGATAGGGGTCGGGCAATCCCTGTCTGCCGAAGAAAGTTATAATCGCAGGACTCCCCTTGTTCGAACCGTAGAAAAAGTCAGCCCAGCTGTCGTGAATATTTACACGACAGAGGCTTCCCGGTCAGCACGCAACCCCTTCAGAAATTTTAACAACAATCTGTTTGACCAGTTTTTTAAAGATTTCCTTCCTCCCAACACAAGTCAAAAGCGCAGTCTGGGTTCTGGAGTTCTCATCAATGGTGATGGATTTATTCTCACCAATGAACATGTTATTGCCAAGGCCACGAAGATTCATGTTGTTTTGAGCGACAAGCAGGAGTTTGATGCCAGCGTCATTGGTGCGGATATAAAATCAGATCTGGCGATTATCAAAATCGACTCCAGTAAATCTCTGCCCTATGTTGAAATGGGAAGATCCGATGATTTAATGATCGGCGAACAAGTCTTGGCTATTGGAAACCCTTTTGGTTTACAGCATACGGTCACGACCGGAATCATCAGTGCCCTAAACCGTAATATTCGTGCTGGTAAAAATATGATTTACAGCGACTTTATTCAAGTCGATGCCTCAATAAACCCTGGAAACAGCGGCGGGCCTTTACTGAATATCAATGGCTCCTTGATAGGAATCAATACAGCCATTTACCAAAAAGCCGAGGGGATTGGTTTTGCTATTCCCATAGACCATGCCAAACGGATAGTTGATGAGTTGATTCGTTTTGGAAAAGTTCGGCGTGGCTGGATGGGAGTTTCCATACAGGAGATGGATCCCCAAATCGCAAGGCATTTTCAGCTGGATGGGCAGAAAGGTGTGCTGGTCGTGGGGGTCGCCGAGAAAAGCTCCGCCGGGAAAGCGGGTTTAAAACGTGGGGATATTATTATTGCAATTGACGATCATGAGGTGAGCAACAAGTCAGACTTTCGGGGACGTCTGGCTTCTTATACCGTGGGAAGTTCCATTCAGTTTTCTATTCTGCGGGATGGGAAAATGATGGAGCGGAGAGTCCGCGTTACATCCATTCCCAAAACATATGTAAAGGAATTTACCCGAACCTGGTTCGGGTTACACGTTCAGGAAAATAGCCAACGCTTTGCCAGGGCAAACAGACTGGCAACGGATAAAGGCATGGTTGTCTTGGAAGTGGTTTCCAACAGTGCGGCTGGAAAAATCGGCATTAAACCCGGCGATGTCATTCGACAATTGAACCAAATACGTGTAGACACCGAGGAGAATTATAATAGGGCTGTAGAAGATATAAATAATCCAGATCGTATTTTACTTCTGGTTCAACGCGGACGGCAGGGGTATTATGTGACTTTAGAGCCTTGATTCAATCCCTTTTTATATGACGGTAAAACAGGAAATAGATAACCTCAAACAAACGATCCACCGGTACGACCATCTCTACTACGTTAAAAACTCCCCAGTAGTTTCTGATCAGGAATATGACGCGCTTTTTCGCCGATTAAAAGAACTGGAAACCGCCCACCCTGAATGCATTACCTCTGACTCTCCTACACAGAGAGTGGGCGAAAAGGTGGATGAGCGGTTTAAAGCGATTGTGCACCCGATTCCTATGCTCAGTCTTGACAATACCTACAATTTGGATGAGGTGCGAGCGTTTCACCAAAGAGTGCTTCGAGGTCTCCCGGATGTTCCTGAAGATTCTATTGAATATGTGGTGGAATTGAAATTTGATGGGTTGGCGGTGGCACTGACTTATGAGGAGGGTTTTCTGGTGAGTGGTGCCACCCGAGGTGATGGGTTTCAGGGTGAAGACATCACCGCAAACTTAAGAACCCTACGTTCTATTCCTTTAAAGATCGAAACGGCGTCTTTCAATCGTATAGAAGTTCGTGGTGAAGTTTATATGCCTAAAAAGGAGTTTGAGCGTATTAATGCTCAGCGTGCGGCGAATGGAGAGACCCCTTTCGCCAACCCCAGAAACGCCGCCGCCGGGGCTTTACGTCTTCTAGATCCTGCTATCACTGCAGAGCGAAAACTAGACATATTTATTTATACCGTAGGTTTTCTCGATAAAAATCCTTTCCAGACTCATTATGAGATGCAGGAAAAACTTTCTGCTTTACGATTCCCTGTCAATGAGCACAACCGGCTATGTAAAAACTTTGAATCAGCACTTGCATTGATTGAGGAGTTTCGGGAACAGCGCAAAAAACTCGACTATGAAGTAGATGGTTTGGTAATCCAGATAAACTCATTGGCTTACCGCAAACGACTGGGGGCGACGTCAAGATTTCCCCGCTGGGCAGTGGCCTACAAGTATGAAGCGGAGCAGGCCATAACTGAAGTCATGGATATTGTTTGCCAGGTAGGAAGGACGGGTTCCATCACTCCTGTTGCCGAACTCCAGCCTGTATTTGTCTCGGGGTCTACTGTCAGCAGGGCCACTCTGCATAACGAAGATGAAATTAAACGTAAAGACATCCGTGTTGGCGACCAGGTGGTGATTGAAAAGGCCGGTGAAATTATTCCCAAAGTAGTCCGGGTTATCGAATCTTCTGCGAAGAGAGGAGAGGCATTTAAAATGCCCATTGCCTGCCCGGAATGCCAGGCTCCCATTCATCGAGCAGAAAACGAGGCCGTATGGCGATGTGTGAATAGTGCTTGCCCGGCGCAGTTAAAAGAAAGGCTCCGATATTTTGCTTCTCGAAAGGCGATGGATATTGACCACCTTGGTCCAGCGGTGATTGAACAATTGGTTGATTCGGGACATGTTAAAAACTTTTCAGATCTTTATGTTCTGAAAAAAGAAGCAGTGGCGTCTTTGGAGCGTCTGGCGGATAAATCCGCACAAAACCTGATTGAAGAGATTGAAAAGAGCAAGTCTGCCGGGCTTTCCCATTTCCTGCATGGTCTGGGTATACGCCACGTGGGGCAACGCACGGCGATCCTTCTGGCCCGGAAATTTCGGTCTCTTAAAAGATTGCAGGAGACGGATTATGACGAGTTGGAAAAGATTGATGAAATAGGGCCTGTCATTGCTGAAAGTTTGAAAGCTTTTTTGGATCGCGATACCAATATGCAGGAAATTGAACGGCTAAGGGAACAGGGCATACTTATGGAAGAACAGGGAGACTTCTCCGAAATGGAGGGGTTGCTCGAAGGAAAGCAGTTTGTCCTTACCGGGACCTTGTCCCGATTGACTCGTGAAGAGGCCAAGGAGAAAATACAATCTCTCGGCGGACGAGTTACCTCAACGGTTTCTAAAAAGACTGATTATTTGGTGGCGGGAGACTCGGCAGGTTCAAAACTGGAAAAAGCCCGTCAACTTGGAATTAAAATAATAGATGAAGAAGAATTACAAAAACTCATAGCGAGTAGCTAGATGTTAGGCCGACTGGCATTAACTTTTTCTGGCGATTAACTAGCTCTTTTGGCTCAACGAGATTTTGCCAGTTCCCTCCCACGGGAGTGGGGTCGTTTGCGTGGTGGGCGTCCACCACTGGGTCTTTTACTACTATGGCTTTTGGCTTTGGGTGGACCGCGTCGTTTTCTAATGGGGGGTTTCCCTTCCTTCTCTTCGAGGAAAAGTTCTTCCTCAGGCCAGGATACTGGAATTTTGTCTTTCAGGTATTCTTCGACCCGCTCCAGATGTTGAGCGAATTCTTCACAACAAAGGGTGATTGCGGTACCTTTATTTCCTGCGCGTGCGGTTCTACCTATTCGATGGACATAATCTTCTGCATCCTGAGGTAAGTCATAATTGATGACATGGGTGATATCATCGATATGCAGTCCTCGTGATGCTATATCTGTGGCGATGAGGATATCCAGTTCTCCATCCTGAAATTTTTCCAATACTCGGATTCGGGCTTTCTGGTGAAGGTCGCCACTGATCTGTCCGGCGTTGTAGCCGTTATGGTTTAATTTCCACTCAAGGATTTCAGCTTCGATTTTAGTGTTGCAGAAAATCAGGACTTTTTCTCCGGCCTCTTGTTTCATCAAACCGAGGAGAAGATTGAACTTTTCATGTTGTCCAACATGGTAGAGAATCTGGGTGATCTGATCTACCACAGCTTTTTCAGGCTCGATGGCCACCCTGACGGGATTGTTCATATGCTCGTAACACAACTCCATCACTCTATGGTTAAGAGTGGCTGAAAACAGCATGGATTGACGCTTGTCATAGGGAGAACAATTCCTGAATAAATAACGCAGATCGGCAATGAAGCCCATATCAAACATGCGGTCGGCTTCATCGACTACCAGAACTTCCACTGATTTCAAACTAAAGAATTTTTGTTTATAAAAATCGATCAACCGGCCAGGTGTGGCAATCAGGATATCTAACCCGGCCTTAATTTGGTTTCTTTGTTTATCATAATCGACTCCTCCGATTACGCAAACCGTGCGAAAATCGCAATGTTTTCCCAAAAGCAAAGCATCTTTTTCGATCTGCCTTGCCAGTTCACGGGTAGGTGCAATGATCAATGCCCGCGGGCCAGCTTTTTCCTTAGATACGGGTGGAGGATTATTTTCCAGGAGTCGGGTAAAAAGGGTGATTAAAAATGCCGCAGTTTTCCCTGTTCCGGTTTGTGCTTGTCCGGCAAGATCCTTTTTTCCAAGAGTAATAGGCAGGGACTTGCTTTGAATAGGTGTGCAGGTCTCAAAGTTTGCATCGCGAATGCCTTTTAAAACTTGTTCGGGCAAGGGCAGAGATTCAAAATTCAATAATTCCAAAAGATGCTCCAGGTGGGCACTTTTCACATGGGGGTGTGAGAGTTGAGCCTTTAATTTCAGGTAGTTAAAAATCTTTGTTGATGGTCGAGGTCATTATGAGGGGCCTGCTCCAGATTTGCAACTCAAATCTCATTTTTCTTGACTTTTCAGCAGGGGAAATGTTTAAATCGGCCTTCAATTTTGGTTCCGGTAGCTACCCCGATTTTTAGCCCGCCTTACTTTGATTTTAAAGAGTTTCCCCTTTGATTTTCAATGATTTTTGTTGATACAAGGGGCAATGTCGGAAGCTTGGAACGAAGCAGGTTGATTTAGGACATATCAATTTTTATCTGACGGGATCGGATGATCTGGTTTTGAATGATTTGCGGGAGCTTCCCCGTTTTGAGGTGATTTTGTGATTCAACATGATGTCGTGATTGTTGGTGCCGGTTTAGCCGGTATGCGTTGTGCTCTGGAAGTGTCTAAGGATATGAATGTAGGTATGCTGACCAAGGTCTATCCTTCCCGGTCTCATTCGGGTGCGGCACAAGGGGGGATTGCCGCTTCTTTAGGGAATTCTGAGCCGGACAGTTGGGAAGAGCATATGTACGACACCATCAAAGGTGGCGACTTTCTCAATGATCAAGATGCGGTGGAAGAATATGTTAAAGCCGCACCCCGAATCATTTATGAATTAGAACATATGGGTTGTGTTTTTAGTCGTACCCCGGATGGTAAAATTGCCCAGCGCAGTTTTGGCGGACATTCCAAACCGCGCGCCTGTTTTTCTGCTGACCGCACGGGCCACGCTATCTTGCACGCTCTTCATGAACAACTCATGAAGAATGCAGATTCCGTAAAAATTTATAATGAATGGTACATGCATGCGTTGATTGTTGATGGCGATCGCTGTAACGGTGTGGTGGTTAGTAACATCCAGACTGGCGAAGTGGAAGTGATGCAGGCCAAGGCGGTGGTTTTTGCGACAGGCGGATATGGCAGGATATTCAAAATTACTTCTAACGCATTTGCCAGTACCGCAGATGGAGTCATGGCCGCGTTGGATGTTGGTATTCCTATGGAGGACCCGGAGTTTGTGCAATTTCACCCATCGGGCTTGTATCGTCAGGGAATTTTATTTTCAGAAGCGGCGCGAGGTGAAGGGGCTTATCTCCTGAATGGAAACGGTGAGCGCTTCATGGAAACTTATGCCCCTTCTAGAATGGAACTTGCTCCCCGCGATATTGTAGCCCGCGCCGAACAGAGCGAAATGGATGCTGGACGCGGTGTGGATGGAAAAGACATGATCCACCTGGACTTGCGTCACCTGGGTAAGGATCGGATTATGGAACGCCTGCCACAAATCAGGCAACTGGGTATCGATTTTCTGGGTATAGATTGCATTACAGATTGTCTGCCTATTCAACCTACCGCGCATTATTCGATGGGTGGTATTCCCACCGATAAATATTCGCACGTCATTCTTGATGAGAAGGGTACTCGGATGAACGGATTTTTTGCCGCCGGCGAATGTGCCTGTGTTTCCGTTCATGGCGGAAACCGGCTCGGAACAAATTCTCTTCTGGAAGCAGTTGTGTTTGGAGAACGTGCGGGCAAATCTGTTCTGGAATATGCTGTGGGTATTGATTACGGAAATGTAAATGAGGGGCAGGAAAAAGCCAGGGCACTGGAAAAATTTGAGGATGTTTTTCAAAGAGATGGCTCTGAAAGCTATAACGACATCCGTGATGAAATGAAAGAAATTATGATGAGCCATTGTGGTGTTTTCCGCGATGAGGAAAGGCTCAAAGTTTGTATTGAAACCTTGAAAGGTCTGCAGGAAAGATTTAAAAAAGGTAAGGTGACTGACAAGGGAAAAATTTTTAATACAGAAATTTATGAAATTCTTGAATTGGGAAATATGCTGAGTGTTGCCCAGCTTATTGCCACTGCCGCTCTGCGAAGGAAGGAAAGCCGTGGTGGTCATTTCCGGGCAGACTTCCCGAAACGTGATGACGAAAACTTTCTCCATCATTCAATGGTATTTGCCACACCTGATGGGTTGGAAATAAAATCAAAACCCGTTGTTATCACCAAATATCAACCTGCAGAAAGAACTTATTAATGGCGACTTTCAGGATCAAGCGCTTCAATCCGGAAAAACAACCAGAACCTTATTTTGAGGAATTCCAACTGGATATTCCCCCTGGGGCCACACTTCTGGATTGCATGAACCTGATCAAGTGGACCCTGGATGGAAGTTTCTCCTACCGGATGTCCTGCCGAAGTGCCATTTGCGGTTCTTGTGCGGTCAAGGCTAATGGACATGCCCTGTTGGCTTGTCAGCGTCAGGCAGAACATATTATTCAAAACGATGAGACCATTACACTGGAACCCTTAGGCAATATGAAGCCGGTGAAAGATCTGGTGGTGGATTTCACTCCGTTCTGGGACAAGATTAACAAGGTCAAACCGTATCTGGAACCTAAGGAAGCACCGCCGGAAAAAGAACGGCACCAATCCCCACAAGAGTTCAGATTGATCGACGATTCGAGCACCTGCATCATGTGCGGGGCTTGTTACTCCGATTGCAATACGCTGGAAGTTGATGATAATTTTCTAGGGCCTGCGGCCCTGGCCAAGGCACAACGATTTGTGGGCGATTCTCGCGACTCTCAAACTCTGGAGCGGGTCAAAGAACTTAGTGAACCGGGAGGCATCTGGGACTGTACGCATTGCGGAGAATGTGTAGAGCGTTGTCCGAAACCGGCTCGTCCGTTTGACCGGATCAAGGAAATTATGACGGTGGCCTTGGACAAGGGTGTGACAAATAACGTCGGAGCCCGACATGCGATGTCATTTTTTAATTCTGTTAAAAGGAGTGGCAACCTGAATGAGAACCGGATTCCCGTTGAGTCAATGGGGTTTTTCAATATCCCCGGATTACTCAGCCTGGTCCCAGTGGGACTCAGGATGCTTCTGAAAGGTAAAGTTCCCCCGGTCATCCATCACTCTATTGAAGAGGTGGATGATGTTAAACGAATTTTTAAGGAGTTGGATCAATGAAGTTTGCCCTGTTTACAGGATGTGTTGCCAAAGGGGCGACCCGTGAATTGATGCTTTCTACCACGAAGGCCGCCGAGGGTCTCGGCTTTGATTTCATAGAAATGAAAAGTGCTTCCTGCTGTGGTGCCGGGGTTGTTTCGGAAAAAAGTCCTTTGCTGGCAGATGCGCTTAATGCGCGCTCATTTTCTATTGCCGAAAAACAGGGACTCGATATTGTCACTATCTGTTCAACTTGTCAGGGTACATTGAAAAAAACAGAAGCTCATCTCAATGAAGATGCCGATTATAAAAAGCAGGTTAATGATATCCTCGAAGAAGGTGGACATCAATATAACGGCAAGACCCGAATCAAACATTTTGCCAACATCCTTGCAACTGAAGAGGGAATGGCAAGATTGAAGGAACGTATAAAACGACCCCTGACTGGGTTAAAAGTTGCGGCGTTTTATGGTTGTTATGTTCTGCGCCCCTCAGAGCGTTCGGACTTCGAGAGTCCAGACAACCCAACCGGTATGGAAGATATTTTTGCAGCTTTGGGTGCGACACCCGTTTATTACCCCAGTCGCGTTAAATGTTGTGGCTTTCCCATCGTCATGATGAATAAGGATGCTTCTCTGGGTATGTCAGGCAACGCTTTGCTGGATGCCATTGAGCACGGTGCCGATGTGGTGGCGACCGGTTGTCCCCTCTGTCACCTGAGTCTGGATTCATATCAGCCAGAAATCGAAGTTCTACAAAAGACCAATAACTCCATCCCCGTATTACACCTTCCCCAACTCGTTGCTTTGGCGTTGGGCTATTCTCCTAATGAATTGGGGATGGATAAGCATATTGTCTCAACCCTCAAGATCAACGAAATCCTCGCCACCTCTTAACTGGAATCTTCCGTCACTAATAGAGGATGCGAAGAATTTTGTGTCGGGTTTTACCTGTAGTCAGGAAAGAGCGGGATTCCTGGTTAAAAAAGACATCTCTAAGATTTCCGGCAACTTGTTAACTTAAAAGTCACTGAAGCTTGACAAAATTGTGACATTAAGAATTTAAATTTTCGCTCTGTAAATTAGGTATGTAAACCTATTGTTTCATTAATTGAGCCTTTAAATTATTTGGATGCTAAGCAATGAATGAAATCCCAAAAGATAAATTACTTATTGTGGATGATAACGAGCAACACTGCAATGTCGCGAAAGAATTCCTGGAGGATGACTACGATATTGAAATTGCTCTTAACGGGGAGGAAGCCATTTCCAAAATATATGACTTTAATCCTGTAGTAATTCTTTTGGATGTCAGGATGCCAAGATTAACCGGAGACGAATTGGTGAAAATGATTAAAGCCTGGAGACCAGAAATGATTGTCATTATGGTTACAGCCGATCTCAGTCCGGAAATTGAGCGAGATTGTATGCAGAATGGTGCATCCATTTGTTTGAGCAAACCAATAAATTTTGGTTTCCTAAAGGAAACAATCAGGAATCTATTGAACCCTTAATTCAGATGTACGCAAGAGTGGTAGCTTCTCATTTACCTTTGTGAACCTGTTTGAATTTTAATTTATTTGCCTTTGAAAGTATTCTACCTATGGTTTTATGCCTGTATTGAACCCCGCCTGAAATCCATGCCCTCAATAAGTGAGGCAGGTCACTCCTGCAAAATGATCTTCCCCTGTTTGTTTTTTCGTTTGTGAATTGTTAGCGAATTGAACATTCGATAAGGAAAAGCGCCACTTAGGTGGATAACTTCTTGACGTAATAGTTACTAGAGTGTGGTCGAGTTGTGACAGTGACACGCTATAATTTTTTCTTGTAATTTTAAATTTAAGAATCACTAATTAATGATTCTTCAATGCTTTGGAAGCAAAATAATGGGCGGGAAAGAGAAATACAAATTATTGATTGTGGATGACAATCAAAAAAACTGTCAGGTCGCGAAACGATGTATGGAGGATTGCTACGAAATTGAAATTGCTTTTGATGGCGAGGAAGCCCTTTCCCAAATAAATAGATTTAATCCTGCAGTGGTTTTGCTTGATATCAGGATGCCAAAGATAACTGGCGATGACTTGGTGAAAATTATTAAAGCCGGAAAACCAGAAATTATTGTCATCATGGTTTCTGCCCATCTCACCCCGGAACTTTCGAAGGATTGCATGCAAAACGGTGCATCCGCTTGTTTTAACAAACCCATAGATTTTGATTTGCTCACGGAGACGATCGACAAGTTTCTGAAGCCTTAATGCAGATGCATTCAGCAGGTTCAAAATCTCAATTTAAGTTCAGATATCGGTATGGTCCTTCCAACCACTCTTAGTATACCGGTGTGTTAACAACCGAGGAAAAGCGCATATTGGCTATGACTTCTCTCAGGATTAATGGGTTACCGCCGAATTCTTTTTAAGACGTATTTGGGTTGTTTTTATGTTCTTCTCACAAGATTCTGGCAATTGAACTACTTTGAACCAGAATTTAATTAAAGCATCTAAGTTATTGGCAAACTGGGTTCGATTTGGCAGTTTTTGAATAAAAGCGCTTACCCCAAATTGGTAGGATTGGTTAACGATTTCTCGTTCATTGGAGGAACTTAGGATAATGACCGGAATATGGTGAAGGCTCTTATTTGATCTGATCTCACGCAACACCTCAAGGCCATTTTTTCTTGGCATATTGAGGTCCAGGAAAATCATATTGGGTAAATAAAAATTCTCTGAGGATAGATTCGATTCTTGTTTGTGCAAAAAATTTATACACTCTTCACCATCTTTCATCCAGCGGACTTCGTATTTAGTATTTGAAAGTTCGAACGACTCCATGAAAAACTGAAAGTCATCTTCATCGTCCTCAGCAACTAAAATGTAAGGCCGCATCTGAATCTCCCGTACTTGTCGCCTTCAAGTTAAAAATGATAAATTTTCTATAAACAAATCAAAGCTTTATTTGTTACTGAAGTGTCGCAATCTTGCCATAAACACGACAAATATAACTGTTAAAGTACGAGCGATGTTGCATGAACAAAAATTTAGACATGAATGATGACTGCCTGTAAATTTTAGATATATCGAACTAATTTGTCAATTAATTAAATAATTCAACCTATTAGTTCCTTTTATATTGCCCTTTTTGACCTATTCTAGATATATCGGGATGATAATTATTGAGCTAATATGGCAAAAAAAATCTCGGCTATAGAAAAACTAATAGGTTCCCGGATTACAGAAATTCGTATATCCAAAGGCCTCACTCAGTCACAGCTCGCAGAGAGGATTAATGTCAGCAACGAGACGATTTCACGACTAGAGCGAGGTGTCTCAGTGCCCTCCTTGAAAACGCTGGAAAAAATGGCTGGATGTTTGAAAATGCCTTTAAGTTCGTTTTTTTCCTTTGAGCACCTTCCTATAAAAAATCCTGCCTTCGAAAGGGAACTCGCAAAACTTATCGCCCTCATGCGCAAAAGAAATATCAAGGAACTTTCCATGGTGCATGCAATCTTAAAGGTTGTTTTTAAAAACATTAAAATTTAATTTGACGAATATTTTTTAGTTCCTGGAGTCCAGTCGCTCATAGGGTTCTAAGTTATGGGTAAAAATTTTCTTAAGAAAAAACGCCTCCCAGTTGCTGAACGGGTTAATATCATTGCATCAATGATTTAAGGGCGATGATTTGCAGACTTCTTTTAAAAAACAAAGTGCCGTACTGATAACCGGTGTTGTAGTTTTTCTTGCACTGCTTATTCTGCCAGCCCCCGAGGGGTTGAACCCTGGCGCACAGCGCATGCTGGCAGTGACAGCCATCATGGCGATCTGGTGGATCGGTGAGGGAACCTCGCTGGCGGTGACTGCTTTGTTGCCTCTTATCTTATTTCCGTTGCTGGGCATCCTTCCCAGTAAGCAGGTTGCTCCCAATTACGCCAACCACCTCATCTTTCTGTTTCTGGGTGGATTCATGATCGCTTTGGCTATGGAGAAATGGAATTTCCACAAACGCCTGGCGCTATGGATTATTTCTTCATTGGGGACGGATCCACAACGCATCGTGCTCGGGTTCATGATTGCCACCGCATTTTTATCTATGTGGATCTCTAACACTGCATCGACCATGATGATGCTTCCGGTTGCTATGGCGGTGGTAAGGCAAATTGCTCTTGATGCGTCTTTGAATGGAGAGAGAAATCCTGGTTCACAAAAGGCCATTGAAAGCGGATTAGGACTCGTGCTCATGCTGGGCCTGGCCTATTCCGCCAGCATCGGCGGAGTGGGTACTCTTATTGGTACTCCTCCTAATATTGTATTTGCGGGGTTTTACAAAAAACTGTTTCCGGATAATCCTGAGATTAGTTTTTTTCAATGGATGTTGCTGGCGATTCCCATTGTGATAGTTTTTATCCCATTGGTGTGGTTGTATCTGTGCCGATTTGTTTCGCCGGTTCCTCTGAAAAATATTTCGGCCGGAAACCATGAAATCATTCAAAATGAGTTGGCGGATTTAGGCTCGATGAACCGTGCAGAAAAAATTGTGGCGGGAGTGTTTTGCCTGACTGCTTTTTTATGGATATTTCGCAAGCCAATTTTAATAGGAGATTTTGTTTTGCCGGGTTGGTCGGGTTTGTTTGCCCACCCTAAATATTTACACGATTCCACTGTGGCCATGGCGATGGGGGTTTTACTTATGGTCTTCCCCGTAAATGGAACTAAGGGCATGAGTTTGCAGGGCCAGAGAGAATACTTTGCATTGGACTGGAAAACGGTGCAGTCGAAAGTCCCCTGGGGCATCCTGATATTATTTGGTGGCGGATTTGCATTGGCGAGCGGATTTGGGGCGACCGGGCTTGATAAATGGATCGGCGATAAACTCGCAGGGGTTGCGGGTTGGCCTTTGTGGTTGATGGTGCTGACAATCTGCCTTGCTGTGACTTTTTTGACAGAGTTGACCTCTAACACTGCCACCACCACCATGATTCTACCTATACTTGGGCTTTCAGCCGTAGCGGTAAATATTTATCCTCTGTTATTTATGGTGCCGGCTACGCTGGCCGCCTCCTTTGCATTCATGTTACCGGTGGCAACTCCGCCAAATGCCATTGTATTTGGCAGTGGTTGGGTGAGCGTGCCGCAAATGTCTCGTGCCGGTTTAGTGCTCAACTTTATAGGTGCGGGTATTGTGACTTGTACGGTTTTACTTTTGGTTAATTCTCTTTTCCTTCAATTGTGAAGATTAAGCCCTAAAAAAATAAAGAGTTAGGGTGTGCCACTTTGGGTGGTTGCTTTAGGGCTGGCAAACTGGTATCTAGTGGTGTTATGAGTCCTACCAACTTTGTACATCTTCATCTTCATACTTCCTATAGTTTGCAAGATTCGTCCATCCGCCATTCTGCTCTATTTAAAAGAGCAGAAGAGTTTGGCATGCCTGCTGTTGCGATGACCGATCATGGCAATATGTTCGGGGCGGTTGAATTTTATAATATGGCCCGTAAGCACGGCATCAAGCCAATAATCGGATGCGAGGTTTATGTCGCTCCTGAGAGCCGACTCGAAAAATCTTCCAAGGATGGTCTCCGCGATGCGTCCTACCACCTGATTCTGCTCTCTGAAAATGAAACGGGTTATAAAAATCTCATTAAACTGGTGACCAAAGCATATTTGGAAGGCTTTTATTACAAGCCTCGTATTGATAAGGAATTGCTGGCCGAACATTCGGAAGGGCTGATTGCTTTAAGTTCCTGTGTCCGGGGTGAGGTGGCTCATAATGTGAATCGAGAAAATGTTCCCCGCGCTATCAAGGTTGCCAATCAGTATGCGGAGATCATGGGTGAGAATAACTTTTTTCTGGAATTACAGAACCACCAGCTGGAAAATCAGGACCGGATCAATAAGGAACTCATAGGAATTGGAAAAAAGCTGAATCTCCCGGTAGTGGCTACCAATAATTGTCACTATATAGACCGGGCAGATTTTCGAGCACATGAAATTCTGTTGTGCCTTCAGACGGGAAAAACCATCAGTGATCCCTACCGCATGCAGTACCCGAAAGATGAATTTTATTTTAAATCCCCGCAAGAGATGATTGAGCTTTTCAAGGAAACCCCGGATGCAATAGAGAACACTTTGAAAATTGCTGAGCGCTGTGAGCTTGAGCTGGAGTTTGACAAGCTCAATTTGCCGGATTATCCGGTCCCTGAATCTTATACCCTGGAGACTTATCTTGAGGAACGTTCCCGCGAGGGATTAAAAGAGCGTTTCGAAGAGCTGGAGAAGCGCAAGATTGCGTTTGATAAGGAAACCTATGAAAAGCGGTTGGACCGTGAACTAGGGATCATCAAAAAAATGGGGTATCCCGGTTATTTTTTGATTGTGTGGGATTTTATTCACTACGCCAAGAAAAGCGGGATTCCTGTTGGGCCTGGCCGAGGTTCAGCGGCGGGCAGTGTGGTGGCTTATGCCCTCAAGATTACCGATATCGACCCTCTGCAATACGATTTACTGTTTGAGCGTTTTTTGAATCCCGAGCGGGTAAGTATGCCGGATATTGATATCGACTTCTGTATGGATGGGCGAGATGCCGTGATTAAATATGTTACCGAAAAATATGGTGGAAACCAGAATGTAACGCAGATCATCACGTTTGGGAGCATGAACGCCAAAGGGGTAATTCGCGATGTCGGAAGAGTTCTGGATATGACCTATGGTGAGGTCGACAAGCTGGCGAAGCTGGTTCCCAACAAATTGAATATTACCCTAAAAGACGCATTCAAGGAGGAACCGCAATTCGAAAAACTTCGCAAGGAAAATCCGAAGGTTTCAGAATTACTGGATATTGCTAAAAACCTGGAAGGCTTGCAACGACATTGCTCGACTCATGCGGCGGGGGTGGTTATTTCTTCGAAAGCTCTCACAGAGTTTTGTCCTCTTTATAAAGGCGGAAATGACGAGGTGGTGACCCAGTATGCCATGGGAAGTGTGGAAAAACTGGGTTTGTTAAAAATGGATTTTCTGGGATTGAGAACCCTGACGGTGATCGACAATGCTTTAAAGATGATCAAACAATCCAAAAATATCGAATTGGATATTGGCGCCATTCAGATGGATGATCCTGCAACTTATAAGCTCTTATGCGATGCAAAAACGCTTGGGGTTTTCCAACTGGAAAGCTCGGGAATGCGCGACCTGCTAAAGAAATTGAAGCCCGACTGCTTTGAGGACATCATTGCTCTATTGGCAATGTACCGACCGGGTCCTCTGGAAAGCGGCATGGTAGATGATTATGTCAAGCGTAAGCATGGAACGATGCAGGAAAAATATGACCTGCCACAGTTGGAGTCCATTCTCAAAGAAACGCATGGGGTCATTTTGTACCAGGAGCAGGTGATGAAGATAGCCAGTGTACTAGCCGGATTCAGTCTGGGTGATGCAGATTTGTTGAGAAGAGCCATGGGAAAGAAGAAGCCGGAGGAGATGGCGGCCCAGCGTGAAAAGTTTATGGAAGGGTCGAGAGTTAAAAATATTAATGAAAAAAAATCGGAAAAAGTTTTTAACCTGATGGAGAAGTTTGCCGGGTATGGTTTCAATAAATCGCACAGCGCGGCGTATGCACAGGTTTCTTATCAGACTGCTTATTTAAAAGCCCATTATCCATTGGAATTTTTTGGCGCTTTGATTACCAGTGATATGGATAACACCGATAAGGTTTTGCGCTATATCCATGATTGCCGTGAAATGAAAATTACCGTGCAACCTCCTAATGTGAACCTTAGTGATCGTGATTTTTCGGTTTTTGAAAACAAACTGGTCTTTGGTCTTGGGGCCATTAAAAATGTTGGTAGTAAAGCTATCGATAATATTATTGAAGCGAGGAAGGAACTCACAAGTTTTAAATCCCTGGAACAGTTATGCGAGAACGTAGATATGCAGTTGGCAAATAAGCGCGTTTTTGAAAGCCTGATTAAAAGTGGGGCTTGCGACTCTTTGGGACAAAGTCGGGCCAGAATGATGGGCGAACTTCAGGCGCGTATGGAACAGGGGCAGGCCAAACAAAGGGACAAGCAGTTGGGGCAGTCCAGCATGTTCGATTCGTTTGAGTCCGAAATCAAAGAAGGTGAGCCATTGGTCGACACTGTAGTGGAATGGGACGATGCCGAGCGGCTCAGACTGGAAAAGGAAAGTATTGGATTCTATATCACCGGCCATCCATTGGATAGTTTTACGCAAGAGTTATCCTGGTTCACGGATGCTACCTCGGCCTCCATTGCGGAAGCGGGAAATGGGAAATCCGTTAGCTTGGCTGGAATTCCGATCAAGCACCTTCCCAAAACTACGCGCAAGGGCGACAAGATGGGAATCATCACTCTTGAGGATTTACAAGGATCGATCGAGGTTATCCTTTGGCCGGAAATTTACAGCCAGGTGCAGGCACTATTGATGGAAGAGGTGCCGCTTCTGGTGAAAGGGGAAGTGGATTCGGAAGGCAATCTGCCAAAAGTCATCGCCAAAGAGGTCTTTCCACTTGCCCAGGCGAAACAGCATTTTCACGGGCAGGTCATGATCCATTTCAGGACCCTCGGTTTGGAACGGGAAACTCTGGTGGCGGTGAGGGAGATACTCTCCTCGCACAAGGGCAACAACGATACTCGCCTGCATTTTATCTTTCCGGATAACAAGGAACGTGTGGTTACTGTGGCGGAGGAACTGCGTATTCATCCTTCCGATGAAGTGATAGAACAAATCCAGGCCCTTTTGGGAGAAGATGCAATATTGTTTGAATAACAGGATTGCCGGGTGAAAAACTGATTTGGAATATGCCCCTATCTTTTTGGGAGTTGCTCCCAAGGTTGTGCGATAATGCCCGTGTATTTTGATCAACATCGGTTAATTTTGAACAATCTAGGTTAGATAAAAAGAAGAAATCTTGGTTTTAGAGAAGAATAATACTTTCAAACTAAGACAGCTCTGCTTGAACTCAAAAACTACTTGTCGAAAGTTTGTGAATCGAATGCAGCTCTGATAGGGATCAACTATCGTTGCTAATTTATTTGAAGGTGTATATTAATTATAAATTGTTATGGGTTTTGACAAAAAGAAATTCTGGGAAAACAAAATTGTAGGTTGGGAGGATAAACGCTACTCCTTCAAAATTAATAAGTCAGGTTTTTTGCAGGCTTTCGGAATTTCTCTGGGTTCTTCCCTTCTATTTCGAATTCAAAAATCAGCTGAAATACTAAGACCGTATTTGGCAAATAAAAGTCTTCTTGAACTAGGTTGTGGGAGCGGTTTGCTATTTAATGAACTGAGTGATTCAAAAATTAAAAAATATATAGGAATTGATTGGGCCCCTTCTGCGATTGATAAGGCAATTGTGAAATTTGAAAGTAGTGCTAAGTTACCTCCGTCAAAATTTATTGTGGGGAATTTTATGGACATGGATTTTCCTGAATTTGATGTGGTCGTTGCTTTGGGTGTCCTGGATTGGTTGGAAATAGATGAGATAGACACGCTTTTTTCAAAAACTAAATCTAGAAAGTTTTTATTTTCGATATCTGAAAAAAGGAATTCTTTAAATAGATGGATTCACTCCCTATTCATATTCTTAACTTATGGTTGGAAAAATAAAGGATATGTTCCAAAATACTACGAGGTGGCAGAGATTATCCGGGTTGCACGTAATTATGGTCATAATGAGGTTAAGATTTTCAGAGACCCCAGAATGAGCTTCGGTGCCTTTATTTATCAGCTTGATTAAATGTCCTTAATCATAAAATACTTTAATGAAGTTGCTGGAAAATATAACGATAAATCCAGAAAAGGCGTATGGGCTTTTTTGCGTAGACTGGAAGCTACTGCGGTATTGAAAGCAATGACTGCTTTTGAAGGAATGACTTGCATTGAATTAGGTTGCGGTGCAGGTTATTACACCCATCGCTTAGCCTCCTTTAATCCATCGCTTTTGGTTGCAGTCGATATAGCAGAAAATATGCTCGAACAATTGAACGATTCCCGAATAAAAAGGGTTCGGGCCGATATTGAGGAGATAAAGTTTGCGGCGGCTTTTGATAGGGTTCTTTGTGCTGGAGCAATTGAATTCTTATCGGATATAAATAAATTCTTTTCAAATTTAAAAAAACTATTGTCGCATTCTGGGAAAGCTGTTTTATTAGTGCCAAGAAAAGGGGTGTTGGGTAGTTTTTATAAAGCTTTCCATCGCGCGCATTCTGTCCAAGTTTCTCTATATGGAATAGATGAATTGAAGGTTCGATTGGATGCGAATCATCTGAAAATTGATGCTCTTCTTCGCCCCACTCCAATGTCTTATGTATTAATCATTACTCATTGCTGATGTTTAGTATTATAACTCTTAATTGATTTCAATGCCGCCTGTCAAGAAAGTAATTCTTTGTGCTGATGATTTTGGGATTAGTCCAGCGGTAAGCAAAAGCATTTGTTCGCTGGCAGAAAAAATGCGAGTCTCCGCTACTAGTGTCATGGTGGTGTATGGAGATTGGAATTTACATTGTCGGGCATTGATAGATTTTCATGATAATTTGGATATTGGTCTCCATTTTGTGCTGACAGACGCTCCTCCTGTTTCTTCGCGAAACAATATTTCTTCGATAGTTGGTTCAGGTGGGTGCTTTTACAACATGAAGCAGTTTATGAAACGTGCTTGTTTAGGGCAGATAAAAAATATGGATATTCTTAAGGAGTTAACTTCTCAATACGATAAATTTGTCGGCACTTTTGGATTTCATCCGGACTTTATAGATGGTCATCATAATGTTCATCAATACCCTATAGTTGATAATGTAGTTATTGAATTTGTTAAAAGCCTGAATCCTGAGCATAAATTATACCTTCGAAATACTGCTCACTCTATGGGTGCGATGTGTGTGCAAGGATCAGATTTCCTTAAGACTGGTATGATTTCTTTTCTCGGTTCATCGTTTAAAAAAAAGCTTTTGGAAAATGGTATCCCCACAAACGAGTCTTTTGGGGGAGTATATAATCTAGATCACTACAATAAGTTCGGTGAAAAAGTAATAAAATTTTTAAAGTCGGCAGGGGTGAAAAATGGTATTGTTATGAGCCATCCTGGAACGCAAGACACACATCTTTCTGCGAGAGATCCCTTCTGCAAAGGTCGTGAAATAGAGGAAAGTGTATTGCTTAAAAACACATTTTCTGAAACTCTTAAACGCCTTAATATATCATTGGATAAATTTGAATGGACTATTCAATCCTGATGCCATACTCGTCTTCAAATGTTTGCTTATTTATTATCAATGGGCTAGGGATGGGTAATTGTACTCGTTGTGATGCTATTATCGAGAATCTCTTAAAATCTAATGTCGAAATTCATGTGTTGACCTGTGGGAACGGAATTAAATATTTTGAAAGCAACAAAAGCATCGCTTCGCTAACCTCTATGGAAAGTTTTCATTATGGATCGAAGGGAGGGAAATTGAGTATCAGGCAAACTATTTTATCCCTTCCACAATATTACAAAACATATAAAAGTAAAACCCAGCAATTAATTATGCTTTTGGAAAAAATTAAACCCCATATTGCTGTCACAGATTCTGAGTATGCTGTTCTTCCTCTAAAAAAACTTAAGATACCTATCATAGGATTAAATAATTCTGAGGTAATTGTTACTGAATATTTGAGGCGGAATAACCTTCCGAAATCAATTCGCTTTCAATTTTGGTTTGTGGAATTTCTAGACTATATTTATCATAGACTAGTATGCGATCATATTATAAGTCCGAGCATAAATCCGATTCCTGTGCGCAATTCAAAGTTTTACCGTGTTGGGTTGATTGTAAGGAATAAGGTATTAGATATTAGCCGAGTAACAAAATTTCCACATAATAATCAAGAGGATCCGTTTAATTTAGTAGTCATGCTAAGTGGCTCCGAATTTGCCTCGCACATTAATTTTGACTCCTATGATCTTCCTTGTAAGGTAGAAGTGGTTGGGCGGACAGGTTTGAATCGAGGTCAAATTGTTTATCATGGAAGGCTTTGGGATAACACCAAAAAGCTGGATAATGCCGATACTCTGGTCATAAATGGAGGTTTCAGTGCTGTCAGCGAAGCATTAGTTTTGAAAAAATATACCCTTGTTATTCCCGTACCCGGCCATGCCGAGCAATATATTAATGCAGTCCTACTTCAGGAGTCTGGCTGGGGTGAGATAACTAGTGAGGAAGACGTGGTTGGCAGACTCAAAAACCTGTTTGAATCTGGTTGGGAAGATATTAATGGGAAAGCCAAGCTCGAGGTAAATGGGAATGGAGCCAAGGAGGCCGCAGGTAAAATATTGTCAATTTTTAAGGATTTGCATTGAAACTAATGCTAAAGAAATATAAAAGCTTCATTAGATATAATTGCACAGCCATATTATCCTTTTCTTCTGATTGGTTGGTTTTCTTAATTCTTAATCAGTTCGAAGTTTTCTTTATATACAGCCAAATGACAGCACGACTAGTGGGCGGACTTTCCTCCTTTTTAATAAATAAATGCTGGAGCTTTAAAAGTTCTTTAAAACTCCAAATTTTTCTTCAAGGCCGCCGCTTTATTATGCTGTTTATCTTTAGTTATCTTCTTTCTAATTATCTCCTATTTCTTTTTGTTGAATGGTTGAAAATATCACTGCTTTGGTCCAAGTTGATGGCTGATGGAACCTGTTATATTATCAATTTTTTTGTAATGAAAAATTATGTGTATACTCCGAACCGCTCTATATTAAAAGGTTTGGGGGAACATATACCTAACCTTTTCAAAGTTCGTTGAGAGTTCTAGGGCTAGCTTAAGGGACTTAAAGCCTTTGCAGGGGAAAGCTTCCCTTTGGTAATAAAACTTTTGGAATGGTTGCTTATAAACTTGTATTTTAGCTAGGTTAATGTTCTAAACTTAGAATTTATCTTTAGAACTAAAGTACTCCTCCTTCGTATCAAAATTGAATCCACGATAGCTAATATTTATCACTTTTATGCACTGCGAAAGCAATAAATTATTTCCCAATAATGAATTTCCACTTTGGTTGCTTGTAATATTAGTGACATCTTTAGGGGTTGGAATAGGTTTGCGCTTTGAATTCTTGGATTATGTTGTTACCCATGAGTGGCAAACAAGAGATTTTGAAAGGGCTTTCAATATTTTGGAAGGGGATTATTTTCCTCTTGCTGGCCCTGAATTAACAAATGGTGGACGTCTCCCTGGACCATTTTTATATTTTTTTCTGGCTATTCCCCTACTTTTTGATGCCTCGTATGAGGCAATATTTTTTTTCAATTTTTTAATTAATGTTGGGTCCCTGATCGGAATATTTTTTATAGCTAAAAAATACTTTAATTTTTGTGTTGCTTCTGTTTCAACCGCTTTTCTTTCTCTTCATGTTTTAGGGGTATGTGCTATTCTCTTTCCTATCAACCCCACATTTATTTTCCCTTTTCTCACGCTATATACTTGGTTTTTCCTGGAGTTTATTTTCAACAAGAATCATCGGGCTATTTTCCCCCTGGTTCTTTCCATTTGTCTTGGTGTCCAGATTCACTATTCAATAGCGACCTATATCTTACCACCACTAATTCTTGCCATATTTTTTCCGGTTAAAATACCTATTAAAACTGTTTTTTATTGCCTAATTCTCATTGCTTTTTGTTTTTCCCCATATTTTTATTTTAAGCAAATAATGTTTATGGCATCCAACCAAGAAGTGCCGACAGGCGATTCTGTGGGAAATATTTTTGAGGTGATAAGTCTGGGCCACATGAGCCATTATTTGCAGAATTGGTCGTTAAACTTTGTAACAAATACTACTATGCCCCTTATCTATAGGGCTATAAATTTTGGTGCAGGCATAGTCTCGTTTTATGTTCTTCTCGGCATAGTGCTAATTAGGATAAGAAGAGGCAGTTGGCGAGCGAATAGAAATGGTATTTGTATACTGGCTTTTTTTTATTTCCCAGCCTTGATTTATGGGGTTCTAAAGCCTATTGGGCTTCATTTCTGGTATTCATATATATTTCTTATTCCTGAGTCACTGATAATTGGATTTTGCGTTCATTCAATCTTTGGATATTTAAGCAAAAGTAAAAGCTCAGTACATAGAACTTTAAGAGTAAGTTTTATAGCTTTAACTCTGATTACATTTTTATTGTTAAACATCATGCTTATAAATTACACAAGTCAATCAGTTAAAAATGTTGAACATGCGCAACCCAATCTTTACACACTAATGCCACATAAGAATGTGCAAAGTATTCTCCATTCCTTGATGACCTCTCTAAGTTTGTCTCCAGATGAGTTTTATCAGCGTGTTTATACTTTTGATTTCAAGGATACATCTGGGAGAATGCTACGTTCGCCAGAAGTCAATGTGCTCGAAAATAATGGTGGGAGCCAAAAAAAGAAAGAAAAGCCGTGTTATTTGGTTAAAGTTAAAGAGAGCAAAGACCAAGTTATGACTGAACTGCAATATCGCAGACTTGAAATGTTTTTAAAAGATTCCACTATAAATATTCTTTCAAAAGAGTATGTTTCAATGCATAAAGTGGGGGTTTCCGGTATTTTTGAGATCTATACCTATGAGCCTATTTTTAATCAGTCTTGCTATTACAATAATTTCAATATGTTTATTGTTGATAAAAGAATTCGGGATTTGGTGATAAATGCTAAAGACGTATTAAAAAGTAAAGAAGTTGTGAGTATTAAAGCCGTAATGGTTACTCCTAAATATAATTCAAATCAGGAGTTAGAGAATCTTGACGGGTATTATGTAATAGTCCATCGAATATCCCAGAACCCTTTTGGGTTTTTCCTTTCCATCAAAAGAGATGGGGAAGATTATTTAATCCGCGGAACCATCCAATCCATATATTTTCACCGCACCCCTCACCCGCAACCAAAAACAATGGATTTGATTTTTCGCCAAGCTTTTCAAGCTGATCCAACAGACAATTTAATGAAAGGCCCTGAGGGTGTTACATCTCGGAGAAATGAAACCCGACTTAATATTCTTTCAGAAAATACCTTGGCGTCAGAAGCCAATTTCCCTGCCTCACCTCGGTCAAGTTATAATCAATACTGGCACCGAGAGTTCAAAATTCCTTCCCAGTTGATTCAAGGCAAACAAGATGTTTATCTTGCTTGGTCACAGCCCGTAAAGGTTCCCGATGGTCCAACCAGGCAATCCGTCAAAGTTGAAGAATTGGAGATTAAGTTATCACTTAACCCAACATAGTATTCCTAAAAATAATTTTGATTGATTATCGATCTTGTTACTGCACAAGGAGTCATTGTGGCGTTGGTTTTTTTTAAGGTTTATTGATTTTAATGGGTAGTAAGTTTTTTGTGAAGTATTACCCGACGGGTTAACATCATTTCGTTGCTGATTTAAGGATAATATTTGTTTTTGACTTAATCCTTTTTAAATCAGTTATCTTTAATGATGGCGGGACTTTTAGTTTTTCAGCCCTTCGTTGTTAACCCTGCATCTGGAGGGTTAAGCCCATATCTTTTTGGGAGTTGCTCCCAAGGTTGTGCGATAATGTTTTTTCGCCTAAAACAATCAATTTTATTAATAGACAGGAAATATGGAAGTTAAAGAATTTTCGTTGAAATATTGTAAGGATGTCCTTCCCAACGGCCTAATGGTGGTAACGGTGGAAATGCCGCATATCCACACTACCGAAATTTCCATGTTTGTTCGGGCAGGGTTGAGATTTGAAAATGAAAAGAATAATGGCATCTCCCATTTTCTGGAACATATGATGTTTCGAGGAAATCGAAAATATGCCGATTCCATTACCCTGAATATGGAATTTGAAAAAATTGGTCGAGATCTGCGTGCCTCCACTCTTGGCGAATACACGCAATATGGCTTCAGTCCACATATCTCCGAGTTGGAAAAGGGGATGGAAATTTTCGCGGAATTTTTTTATTCCCCGACATTTCCCGAGATTGAGGTTGAGCGTGGAATTATTCTTGAGGAGTACTATGAGGACCTCAACGAAGACGGTGTGAATGTGGACATCAATAACCATGCCTGTAAATTGCTTTATCCGGGAACACCGATGTCCTGGCCAACGATTGGAACAGAAGAGACCATTAAAAAGATTTCTGTAGAAATGCTAAGGGATTACTACAATGCCCATTACGTTCCCGGCAATATGATACTGGCGATGGCGGGGCCTATCGAGCACGAGTACCATCATCAATTAGCAGAAAAATATTTTTCTGATTTCTCAGACGGTGTGGCCCCGATTTCAAAGAATCATTTTCTCGGCAGTATTCCCGATGAACAGTCCCAGCCGCAATTTCTTTTTCAGAAAGATTCAGACAGTCAAATAGAACTGCAAATTTGTTTTAGATCCTGTTCCTACAACCATGAAGATTTCCTTACACTTGGATTGATTAGCCGAATTTTCGATGATGGGTTCACGTCCCGCTTGCAAAGGGTGCTTCGGGAGGAACGAGGCCTGGTTTATTCGGTAGAATGCCGGGCTACCAGCATGTCTGATATTGGGACGATGGATTTTGATGTAACGGTGCGGCCAGAAAAACTCATAGAGGTCTCCAAAGTCCTTCTCCAGGAAATCAAAAAATTTGTTAGCCAGGGTCCCTCTGATGAAGAAGTGGCACATATTAAAAAAAGGTATATGTTTGATTTGGATTCGGAGTTGGACGATCCTTTTAAACAAGTGATACGTTATGCCTTTCCTCACCTTTATTCAGAAGAAATGTCTCTCGAAGAGGAACGGAACCAGATCATGGCAATTTCGAAAGAAAGAATCATTGAGGTGTCCCGGAGAATTCTTGTTGCAGATCAACTTAACCTGATACTGGTAGGTCCCTTTACCCCCGAATTGCAAAAAGAACTCGAAAACCTGATCCAAAATTATTAATTCCATGACCCAAAAAATAATGAAGCCATTATGGATGGCGGTTGCCGCCCTGTTCATCTCTTCCTGTGGTGCTCATGTGGAGGACTGTTTAAAGGATGAAAGTTGTGGTCCTGTGATACAGGTTGCCAACCGTGACGGAAAATTACCGGTAGACCCCTATGATCCTTTTTGGGATGGAGAGCCGGTTCCCGTCAAGGTGGAACTCGGACCACAAATGATCACCAATCCCAAATGGCCGAACCCGTCCACAAAAAATGTTGTGGTGCGCGCGGCAAAAAATAGTTCTGATATCACTATCCTGCTGGAATGGGATGATTTGACTCGAGACAGTAATTTTGATCATTCAGCATTATATGTCGATCGTGCGGCGGTGATGTTCCCTGTTGTTCCCAGCAAAGAGGCTCCATCTATCACTATGGGTGAACCGGGAAAGCCCGTCAACATTTGGCAATGGAAGGCGATTGGTGGTGAACGTGGACAACCGGGAGTGAGAGATAACCCCAACTCGCAGATTGCTTACCAGACCATTGAAGATTTAAACGCGGAAGGATTCAGCACTCTGACCGACCAAAGCCAGCAGGATGTACAGGGCGTTGCGGTTTGGAAAAATAATAAATGGCGGCTTCTTTTCAATCGAACTTTAACCAATGCCAATCCCAATGATGTTCAGTTTGAAGGTTCGGTCCTGATGGCCACCGCAGTCTGGAATGGGTCAAACAAAGAACTGAACGGTCAAAAAGGCATCGCTGGCTGGCTTCTATTAAAACTGGATTAACTGTTCATCACCTTGATGTGGTGATTTCCTCTTCTTTTGTCGTTATGCCCCGCAGGATGAGATACATGACGGCCGCTATACCTCCAGCACCAAATGTCATCCACATCACCATAATCTGGTAACGTACAGCAATGTTGGGATCAACGCCGGAAAGGATCTGTCCTGTCATCATTCCTGGAAGTGCAACTAACCCGACAGCAAATAGACTATTTAACTGCGGTATAAGTGCGGCATCCAAAGCAATCCTCCTTGAATTTGCATAGCTTTGGCCCCGCTTGAATTCCGATTCGAAACGTTCTGCGGCCAGGCTGACAGTGTTCATTGAATTTGCAAAGATCATTCCGGCGATAGGAACTACAAGGCTAGGCTCGAACCATCTTGGCATCTCCATTACAAATTGAGTCGCAATAGTCAGCAGGATAAGCCCCGGCCCTCCTATTGAGATCAAAACTATGAGGTAGGATTCAGCCCTGCGTTCTTCCAGAGATCTGATTGCGATCCATGCAGAGACGCCTATCATTACTGCGACCACTACTACAATGACCATTGGTTCCGTGGTCTCGAAGACGTAAGTCAGAAAATAGCCTACCAATAGTAGCTGGAGAAGCATGCGGACATTAGCGTATAGACCGGTCCAGGCCTTGAGTTGCCAGTGGTACATTACAGCTAGCAGAAAGACCGTGGGAAGGAAGATGATACTCAGTTCTGATAGTTGAATAGTTTGCATGTACACTCCTCCATTGATCATGCACAGTTTCGGGCATCAGTGACTTGCTACTTGTGCTCCGGATTGCTTTTCCAGGTTGGCTTGAAATTTTTTCCAAGGGGCTTGCAAGGCAGGGACAAGTTTTTCTTTCAATTCATTGGGGACGTAATTTATTTTCTCCACCGGCCAATCTTCCACTTTTCGTACATCCAGATTTTCTTTGCCGTAAGGGATTTTCAAGGCTTCTTCAAACCCATACACCAAGGCGTTTGAATAAACTTTGTGGTATTGCTCTTCGATGGATTCTTCCGAATGCATTCCGCTTATAAATTGTTCGAACAGGTCAGCAATGATGGGTTTTGCGTGCTCAACGAAATCAGGGGTCAACGCGGAGTATAGGGTGAAGTAGGTAATCAACACATCCTGTAACAGAAACTTCAGTTCTGAACTTTCTTTTTTAGGCGGGCGGATGTTAATATTTAAAAGTTCTTTCAGAACTTTGACGTTGCGGATCATGTCGTAAATGATGGACTCCTCCCACGTGGCTTCATTCCACACAAAAAACGCCCGCACGAAGTTGGCTTTACCTGTTTTGTCCCACATTTGTAACGCCGTGGTGGGTTTGGTCCTGTTGGAATAGGGGATGGCTTCTCCCCAACGCGGGTCTACCAGGTTCAAACCATAGCGTTTGAAGGTAGTAGCAAAAGTTTGCTGATAGATCTCCATCAGGCACTCGAAATTTTCTACTTTCTCCAGTGGACTGTTTTGCGGCAGGTTGACGATAGAATATAGGCGGACGACATTTGTTTTAGCTTGTCCATTGTCATTGGCGACCATGTAGGAGCCTCCCCACATCCCGGCTGTAATGGGAATGCTGATTCTATGTTGCTGTTTCATTTGCTGGGAAACAGATTCCCCGATGACCTTTAAAAGGTTGTGAAAATAATAAAGGTTTATTCGATGGCCTTGGGGGTATAAATGTCCTGGCAGAATTGAATATTGCATCATTGTGAACTCTTTTTGAGAGAGAAAAAATTAAGTGAACTGTAGTTAGAACAAGAGCGGTATTTTTTGTGACCCCCAGAGATAAAAATAACCCCCTCAATCCCCTTTATCAGGAGGCTGATTTTCTGGGGGCTATGGGGGTTAAACACTCACCAACGGCCCCTCCGGGCTAGTCGGTGACCGCACCTTTACAGGCAGAGCCGACAAGCTTTGCGTATTTAGCCAGGACTCCTGATTTATATTTAATCTCTGGAGCGACAAACTCTTTTCTTCTTTGTTCAAGTTCTTCATCAGACAATTGAACGTTTAGTTGATTATGGTCTATGTCAACGGAAATGATATCGTTGTCTTTAATGAGACCAATTGTTCCCCCCATTTGTGCTTCGGGTGCGATATGGCCGATTACAATGCCATACGTTCCCCCAGAGAATCTGCCGTCGGTGATGAGGGCAACTTTATCCCCCAGACCTTCACCAACTATGGCGGCGGTGGGTGCCAGCATTTCCCGCATTCCCGGTCCTCCTTTTGGGCCTTCAAAGCGAATGACGACCACATCGCCCGCTTGAATTTTATTTTCGAGAATGGCATCCAGGCATTCTTCTTCTGAGTTAAAAACACGGGCGGGGCCGGTAATGTTGCGGGTCATGACACCCGAAACTTTTGCAACGGCTCCTTCCTCACAAAGATTTCCTTTCAGAATAACCAAATGACCTACCGTAGATTTTGGTTTGTCCAGAGGCAGAATGACATCCTGATCCTCCCGAGGTTGGTCGGGAACATCTTTTAGGTTTTCTGCAATAGTTTTCCCGGTTACGGTCATGCAGTCGCCGTGCAGGAGTTCCGCATTCAACATCATCTTCATGACCTGCGGAATACCGCCAGCATGATGCAGGTCGATAGCAACATATCTACCTGAGGGCTTCAAATCACAAAACAAGGGAATTTTTTTCCGGATATCTTCAAAATCATCCATAGACAATGGCACTTCAGCGGAATGGGCTATAGCCAGGAGATGCAGAACTGCATTGGTGGAACCGCCAACGGCCATAACTACTGCAATCGCATTTTCGAAAGCTTCCCTTGTCATGATATCTCTGGGAAGGATATTTTTCTCGACCATATTTAAAAGAGCCTTTGCACTTTGCCCAGTGCTGATTTCCTTATCCTTATCTTCATTTGCCATAGTGGAGCTGTATGGCAAGCTCATGCCCATCGCTTCGAAGGCGGAAGACATGGTATTCGCGGTAAACATTCCGCCGCAGGAGCCGAAACCCGGACAGGCATTTTTCTCAATTTCAGTGAGTTTGTTTTTGTCTATGGTGCCGGCACCAAACTGACCCACAGCTTCAAATACGCTGACTACAGTTAAGTCGTTACCGTCAAGACGGCCGGGCTTGATGGTACCGCCATAAACAAAGAGTCCGGGAATATTTAAACGAGCCATGGCTATCATGGCTCCCGGCATATTTTTATCGCATCCACCTATACAAATAACGGCATCCATGCTGGCACCCCGACAAACAGTTTCTATGGAGTCGGCGATAACCTCCCGGCTTACCAGCGAGCATTTCATTCCTTCTGTTCCCATGGAAATACCGTCACTGACAGTGATGGTTCCAAACATTTGTGGCATGCCACCACTTTTGCGGATTTCTGCTGTAGCGATGTCGGCGAGCTTGCCGAGCCCTGCATTACATGGGGTGATCTCACTTTGACCATTAGCGACACCGATAATGGGTTTTCCAAAATCTTCATCGGTGAATCCGACTGCTCTGAGCATGGCTCGATTGGGGGCACGTCGGTCTCCCTGGGTGATAGATTTGCTTTTACTGTTGAGAGACTGTGAATTTTGAGTCATCTGTATTTTCCTGATTTGATACTTTTTATAAGAGGCCTTTGGGCCAAAATTTATTCGATGGAGCTAAATTTTTATCAGAATTGAGGTTTTGCGTCTGATATGGCATTGACAGTGGGACGGCGAAAATAGCCCTCTCCATTCTGAGGATGCGCGATGGCATAGTATACAGGATTTGCCGTTACTTTTAAAATTGCTTGCGAACCGGTTATTTCAATTTCATGATCGAATGAAATAACTGGTGTTTTACGGTCCTTTTCCCAAGTCTTCACAGGGGGTGAGGATTTGTTAGACAGTATTCCAGGAAGTCGAAATGACCTCTGAGAATATAAATAATCCAGTTTAAGCAGGTCCATCTCCTTCAAGGTAGGAGCGGTATAAAACGTATCTCGAAAAATTCGGTAATATTCATCGAGAGAAACAGGATTCATCAGTAGTTGGTGCGAAGCATGATATTCCAGTAAGCGGTTGAACAGGGTTACCGGGTCTAATTTTTCGAGCAGATAGTGGATGGAAAACCGGAACCGCTTGGAATTGTAATAGCGGTCAAAAACATCTTCGAATTGTTTCAGATACAGAACTTCTTGAGCAGATAGGTTTTGGTGTGAAATTAATTCATAAGGGGGAGTGGACTGATAGCGATACTGGTGTTTTGCAACGAGGTCATTGATCGGGGCTCCGGGAAGAAACTTGAGAAAACCAAGTTGTAACTCATGAGGCTTCAAAGCCATAACCTGGGAGAAAGATTGCTTGATATCTTCCAGGGTTTCCCCAGGCAGACCGAATATCAGGTCGCAATGAAAGTGAATGCGGTCTTGCTCAACCAGTTGTTGAATCGTCTCAAAAAGTTTTTGATTGCTCTGCTTTCTTTGTATGGTTTCCTGAACAGATTCAGTGGTTGTTTGAATGCCAATTTCAAATTGAAACATTCCAGGGGGAACCGTTTTCAGAAAGTTTAGAATTTCGGGGGTTAAAATATCTCCCACCACTTCAAAATGAAATTCTTTGCCTTTAAATTGAGACAACCACTCCATCAGCTCTTTCATGCGCTTTGGTTTGAGATTGAAGGTGCGATCTGCAAATTTTATTTTTTGAATCCCATTGGCGATGAGTTCTTTAATCTGATTTTGGATGAGAGATTCATCGAAGTAACGAACCGTTTTATCCAGCGCGGATAAACAGAACGAGCAAAGGTAGGGGCATCCTCTGGATGTTTCAAAATACACGATCCGGTTTTTGAGTTCCGGGAAATCTTCTTCCAGATAAGCCGGGATGAGTTCTGGCAGGTCGGTTCCATAGGTTCGCCAGCGTTTAAGTGCTTCATCGGATGGTTTCTCGTTTTTACGGGTTAACTCAAGAAATTCCACCCATTTGTTTTCGCCTTCGCCAGAAATTACCGGGAAGGGCAGGGAACCTTCTTTTTCAAATGAAACCTCTGGCCCCCCAACAGCAATTTTTAGTTCCGGCATTTGTTTTTGTAAACGTTCGATCAACTCCAGGCTCTGACTCCGATTCCAGATATATATACCGACTCCTAAAACATCGGGCTGGAGATTCTGGATCTCTGCGGCAATTTTCCAGATTGGCTGGTTTATGACAAATTCCCGTATCCATACATTCTTATAGCCTGCATTTCGGCTGGCGTTTCTCAAATATCTCAAGCTCAACGAGGAATGAATGAATTTAGCATTAAGCGTTATAAGTCCTACAGAACGTTCCAACTTGTACCTCTGCTTTTAGTGATAAAGATATATTTTCTCCAAAAAATGGATCAATAGATAGTTTAAATTATTTTAAGAACACTTTTGATGAGAGGTAGACAGGATAATGCTTTGATAGGACAGGCATGACAAGTGAAACACCCTCTATCTTGCTTGTCAGCGGGAAGATTATAAAAGTATTGCGCTTGAGGGTTTAGCCTGTAGATAAATATTTTGCTAGTCGGCCTCAAGCCTAATGGGGTTGGCAGGTTTTGCAGTAAAAAGTGGATCGACCGGAATGGATCATACGGGAAATGGGGGATTCACATTTTGGACAAGGTTCACCTTCTTTACCATAGACGGATAGTTGAACTGCGTAATATCCTTTGGCACCATTAGGATCGAAGAAGTCGCGAAGAGTGGTTCCACCTGCTGAAATACTGCTTTCCAGAGTGGTGCGGATGTTGGAGAGGAGCCGATCCCATTCCGCAAGGGTAATTCTTCCTGCTTTTCGCTTGGGGTTAATGCCTGAATGATATAAGGACTCGCAGGCATAAATATTGCCGATTCCTGTGATGCGTTTGGCATCCATGATGAAGGTCTTGATGGGAGACCGACAGTTTTTGGCTTTGCCTTTCATTATTTTCGCGTTAGCTTCCGGTGAAAAGGGGTCTGGTCCCATCTTATCCAGCAAACGATGCTTGCCGTTTTTTGGAACCCAGAGAATGCAACCAAACCGTCTGGGGTCAACAAAGTGTAAACAAGTATCCGACTCAAACTTGAAAATTGCATGCGTATGTTTTTCTTTGGGAGTCATGGAGTTTTGCAGAGAAACATGACCACTCATACCCAGATGCCAAAGCATTGCTCCTTTTGGCACCTGCAAAAGTAGATATTTGCCATTCCGTTCAATTTGAGAAACTATCTGATTGGCAAACTGGTTGCGTAAAGTAGCCTGAGGAATGGGAAACCGGATATCATTTCGATAGAACTTGAGGGCGGTGCAAGTTTTGTTGACGACTAAGGGGAGAAGAGCTCGCCGGAGGGTTTCGACTTCAGGAAGTTCAGGCATGAGAGCTATTAGAAAAAAATGGAGGAATGAATGGCCCTGCTGTATCGGGGAAGGGCACTAAAATTATTTTTCCTCCTTAACACTTTCTTTGGTTTTTTCTTTCGGGGTTGCCTTGGCAGGTTTTTTAGCGATCACAACCTTAGCCGAGCAAAGAATCCGTCCATTCAAAGTATAGCCTTTGGAATATTCCTGCATTACGATATTTTCATCATGATCTTCCGATTCCAGTTGGCTCATGACTTCATGAAGGCTGGGGTCGAAAGGTTTTCCCAGGGCTTCAATCGGTTCAACCTTCTGGTTTTTGAGAAACGTGGCGAACTGTTTCTGGATCATTTCGATCCCTTCCCGTAAACTTTCCAGAGAGGCATTGGGGGCATCTAGCGCCCTGTCCAGATTGTCATTGATTTGCACCAGTTCTTTCAGGAGCCGTTGATTGGCAAATTGAACAGAGTCTTCCTTGTCTTTGATCAATCTTTTACGAAAATTTTCGAGGTCGGCTTTTTCTCTGAGGAAATCACCTTTTTGTTCAGCAAGCTGTAAATCTTTTTCTATTAATTGTTCTTGAAGCTCTTCGAGGGGACTAAGCTTTTTTTTCTCTTCTACGGGCACTTCTTCTTCCTGATCCTCAATTTCAAGGTTTTCTTCCTGTTCTTCTTCTTCGGTATTTTGTTTTTCCTTGGATGTCATAAAACCTTTTTACACTCCCTGGTTTTCAGATATTAACTTGGAGACTATTTTCGCGGTATTATTCACAATGGAAATGATACGTTTATAATCCATTCTTTTCGACCCGAAAACAGCCAGTGTGCCTACATTTTCATTCCCCAACTGATAATTTTGCGCGATCAAGCTACAGTCGCCCATTTCTTCCTGAAGATTTTCTTCACCAATTAATATGGTCATTCCGTCATGGTGCAGACAAAGGTCGAGCAGATTGACCAGTTTAGTTTTCTCTTCCAGAGTAAAAAGCAGAGCCTTGATCTTGCTGATATCCTCTGTGAACTCGGGTTGATCGAGAAAATTTAGTGCTCCTTCAACAATCAATTCACTATTTTCTTTTTCTTCCGAAAATAGAGCGGCAGAAAGGGCGTGGGCCTTACCAGCCAGTTGGTTGTAGTGTTCCTTTTCAAGTTTTAATCGTTTTAGTAATTCCCGCAGGATCCATTTTATGGGTTTTCCACTGAACTCACTATTCAGGTAATTAGAAATTGAGGTCAGTTGATCCTGAGTCATGTCTGCATCAATGGGAAGTACTTTATTTTGCAGAATCCCTTGTTCTGAGAAGAAGACTGCCAATGCCGCCTGAGGAGCAACCTTTGTAAATTCTATATGCTTGAAACAAGCACTCGAAAAACTGGGAAGCATGACCAGACCAGTTTGTTGAGAAACTTTTGACAGGTTTTCACAGGCTTGCTCAAGCAGGCCCTGAAGATTTTTCTTTTCGAGAGGGTATTCAAGCTCATGGGCCAGTACCTCAGCCGTCATTAAAAAACTTTGTGGACGCAGGAGGTGGTCTACATAAAACCGGTAGCCTTTATCGGTTGGAATGCGACCCGCTGACTTATGCGGTTGACTCAGAAAGCCTCTGTC
>Ga0233439_10000841_pt1 | contig 42073 bp, 40 predicted proteins | sample SI_123_September_6_FD_182713 | JGI IMG/M metagenome (GOLD analysis project Ga0233439, IMG submission 182713) | Seawater microbial communities from Saanich Inlet, British Columbia, Canada - SI_123_September2016_100_MG | ecosystem: Environmental > Aquatic > Marine > Inlet | place: Canada: British... | reverse complement strand
CGTTGTGTTTTTTGTTATCTATTTCTTTTTTTTCATCCTCTATTTTTTGCAGGAGTTGCTTCTCATTTAAAACCGGTAGCTTCACCCATTTTTCGTCATCAATCTCTTTTTCATAAAAAGCATTAACAGCCGCAAGCACTTGATGGCGGCTCCCCCTCTCTAACGACCCTAAAATTTTTATTGTCTCTGACAATGTATTATCAACAGAACTCATTTTAACCTCCTATTATTTAATAGTTATCATATCTGCTTACTGCACCGTTTCCCTGCCAAACCAGATCATTTTACCGTTGACCACCAACTGGCTTAAGGGGACGATCTCGGTTTCGTATTGTGGGTTATCACTGATAATGCGGGCGTGCCCCTTTGACGGAACCAACTGAACCCGTTTCAACATGATTTGTCCATCAATGGCTAAGGCATAAATCCCGCCCTGCGGATCGATGTAATTTCTGCTGTGGTTGATTAACACCAGATCTCCGGATTGCAGTGTCGGTTCCATAGAATCCCCCAGCACCCGGATAATGCTCATATCATTGGGGTTTCCTTTTCTCTCAACCCAGTCTTTTCTGAAGGCCATTTTCAATTCAATAGTGTTGTCAGGTTCAAGGCCGCCGCCTGCAGAAATTCTACCGGCCACCTGCGGTATAAAGACATATTCGTAATCAGAAGCTTTATCCAGATCTATAAGCTGTTCACCGGTAATGAACGATAGAGGAACGTTTAGAATATCGGCGATTCTTTTTACGGTCCGTATTTCTATGTTATCGCTGGCTTTTTCCCATTTCCCTACCTGAACTGAAGAGCAACCCAACTTTTCGGCAAGATATTCCTGTGTCCAGTGCTTCTTTTTTCTGATTTTTTTTATGTTCAAGCCAGCGGAAATCATTGGAGATTTTAACCTCATTAAAAACGTTAGGGTTATTTTTATTGACAGATAAAGCCAATGAGTCTATCTATATATAACTAACAAAAACAAGCAAATAAAGGGCTTAAACCGTTGAAACACCGTGAAAACATTGCAGATAAGCGGAATAAAGGCGGAAAAATAATGCATGCCTCAGCCGACCTTAACTCCACTTTACTTGTCACATGCATTATCTAACTTAGAAGTATAGATGAAACCCTCGGAAATATAAAGAGATTTTTTCAATGACCCGCACTGACTTAGCAAAAATACTGGCAAACAAAACGCAAATGACACTTGTAGATGCAGATACTGCCATTAAAGCTCTTATTTGTTCTGTAGGAGAAGGTCTGGTGAATGACGGAGAGGTCACTATACGAGGGTTTGGAGCATTTAAAACTAAAAATAAGTCTGAACGCAAGGGTTTGAATATATCAACGGGAAAACCGGTTGTGATAAGCGCACGCAGGGTATGCACTTTCAAAGCCTATGAAGACTTCAAAAAGACAGTCAATTCATGAATCAATCAAACTCATCAAACACAGTATCAATGGTTCCACGGACAATGGCTCTTTGTGAACGATCGCCCTTGTCCATGATGACATCAAGTTTTCCGTGTAAGTCATCACCACTTACATTTTTGTTAGCGGGTTCTGGTTTATATCCGGTATCGATTTCCCCTTCGCCAGTTAAAAGCCAGGCAGAAGAAATCGGAAAACTAACCGCAATCCTTCTCAATACATCCGCACCGGGTTCGACTTTATTGTTTTCGTATTTACTCAAAGTCTGGATATGCACTCCGATGGGTTTAATAAAATCGATCTGCTTTATATCCAGTTTATGCCGTATTTCCTTGATCCTGTCGCCAAAAAAAGATTCTACCATATCTGATTATTCCCTCTTGATATTGCTATTTCCTCTGGTTATCGTCCAGCAGATAAGCGTATCTAATAACCATAAGTTATCCGCCATGTTAGCAGAAATACCATTTAAAAACCAGCTTGATCGAGCTTGTTTTGGCGGACGGTTATTAGACATTCGGTCAAGACGTATCTGGAGACAGTTATGACACAAGAAGAATTAGACAAAAAGCTGGACGATTACATCAAGGACGCAAAAGCCGGTCTCAAGGTAGCAAACAAGGCTCTTGAGGTTCTTGAGCAGAATTACTGGGAAAGGGATAAGGACATTGAAGAATACTTTCACTCAACGGTCGGTGACATCGACGAAGCCGCAGGTTGGTTTGGAGAACTTGCTGAAACTATGGCCGGTGACTGGAAAAACTTTGATGGCGTTGAAAAGAGATGTGAGTACTGCGAGGAGCCTTACCAGTACGAACGGGGTGGTGAGGTGGTGACGGTAAGCCACAGAAGTTGCGGGCAAGCGATAGCAGCGGGTTATTGATGATTGATTTCATCATCAACCATTGGCTTGCGCTTTACGCATTGTGGGCGGTTACATTCGTCGCCTTCACACTTCATATCTTAACGGAGGACGTTATGACCAGTAAATATTACAAAAACGGAAAAACGCTAAAAGCTTTGGTGGTCAATCTCAATAGAAACTCTCGTGAACGATTCAGGCGGGGGATTAAAAAAGTAGATGCTATGAAAAAACAGGTGCTGGCGGGAAGCTGGCACTCCCCGACCAGCGAGGACAAATTTAGACATACTCATTCTATCAGGAGGGCTTCCTAATGACAATAACTACTGAACAAAAAGTTATTCGACAAGCCGGTATCGGTGGTAGCGATGCCTCCTGCATCATGAACATGAACCCATGGAAATCAGCCTACGAGCTTTTTAAGGAAAAAAGAGGCGAGGCTGTTTCAAAACCGGGTAACGAGATGATGTGGATAGGGTCGATGCTCGAAGACCAGATTGGTCAGATGTATTCGGTCAAAACAGGAAGGTCTATTCGGATAGAACCTAAAACCCTGTTCCATCCTGAACATGATTTTATCTTGGGCCACGTTGATTTTATCTCTGACGGTTTTGAAACCCGAGGGGTAGAAATTAAAAACGTTGGACATTTTTCCGCCGGTGCCTGGAAGGACGGTTTAGGGGAAGACATGATTCCTGATTACTACCTGACACAGGTAGTTCATTACTCCTTACTCACCGGAATAAATACCTGGGATTTTGCAGTACTCATCGGCGGTCAGGAACTCAAAATAATGACCGTGAACATTGGTGAGGAAGCAAAGAGAACGGTTCTTGAGAGTGAGATTGATTTTTGGAGAAGGATTCAGGAAAACGATCCTCCTGAAAATACCAAAGAGATTGATCTTGAGATGGCCAACCGTCTTTTTCCAAAAGACAACGGGCAAACGGTTGTTTGCTCCAAAGACATTCAACTCACGATCAACCGCTTGAAAGACTACAAGGCGAACAAGAAAGTATGCGAAGAGTTGATCAGCCCAGTAGAGATTCAGATCAAGGAGTTCATGGGTGAGTATTCCTTGATTGAGGATGAAGCTGGAAAACCGCTTTGCACATGGAAAAAGCGCAAGGATAGAAACGCCACTGATTGGGAAAGTGCTTTCAAAGAACTGAAAGACGATTTCATCAAAACATCAGCAGGTGATAAATGCGTTAAAGCCATCATTCAAAAACATACCACCAGCAAGCCGGGATCCCGGACCTTCCTGGTTAAATAAATAAAGGAAAACCAATCATGAATGAACTTACTGTTTACGAGAATAAGGAACTTGAGTTTTACGGTGTGCCCATGTCACCGGACGGGATGAAAGAACAGGTGAACCATCTACAGTCTGTGATGGGCAAGGTTATGCGAGATGGAGAACATTATGGAAAGATTCCGGGATGCGGGGACAAACCCACATTACTAAAACCCGGCGCTGAAAAGATATGTATGACGTTCCGTCTTTCTCCTTCTTATGAAATCCTTCGAGAGAACATGCCTGATGGGCACCGGGAATACCAGATCACTTGCACTTTGACTCATATCCCGACCAACCAGGTATTTGGCCAGGGGGTTGGTTCCTGCACCACTATGGAAGGAAAGTACCGGTTTCGCCGTGTTGAACGGAAATGCCCTGAGTGCGGCATTGAAGCCATCATAAAAGGCAAACAAGAATACGGCGGAGGCTGGGTTTGTTTCAAGAAGAAGGGCGGGTGTAATAAAAAATGGCAGGACGGAGATTCTGCAATAGAAAACCGGCCTTCCGGCAGAACCGATCATGACAACCCTGCCGACTACTACAACACCGTCCTCAAGATGGCAAAGAAACGGGCGCTGGTTGATGCGGTTCTCACCGCCACTGCCGCATCTGACATCTTTACGCAGGACATAGAAGAGACCAGTAACAACGGTGGCAACGGGGGAAGTAATACTCCTGAGGCGAAAGAACCACCGCCAGCGCAAGAACATAAAAAAGAACTGAGCACGGACGCTTTCACAAAAAGAGCCATAGAAGCCACAGCACAAATACCTTCACCACAACAGACAAGCGGTGTGGCCGGGTCTGCTTTGGAATGCGTCAACACCCACATGGTAGGTCAGTTCAAAGGTAACACGTCCAGAGGCCGCTCATGGCTTCGCTCACGCGCTGTCCAGGCGGTTAAGAACAACAGTCTTGATGCCAACATGCAGGTTATCGGTGGTGTCAATGAGGCCCATGAACTTCCCGAACAAGTACTTGAATACATCGCCTGGGAAATTAAAGAATCAGAAAGTGTGCCTGCTTAATCTAGGCATTGAAAGGTATTAATTAATGATCCAACCACGCGTAGTCAGAATGAAAGATGCGCCTCAATATCTCGGGATGGATGAAAAGGTTTTTAACAAGATAGCACGGCCTCACCTCATTGAGATATCTATTGGCGATTCTTTAAAAGCGCGGGGGATTGGATTTGATCGACTTGATCTGGACGCTTGGTGGGAGCTTCACAAGGCTAGCAACGGGCGACCCGGAGGAACAGGAGAAATTATATTATGGGACGGAAATCATCGCCAGGCCTCTATAAACGAGGTCGTATCTGGCATATCAGAAAAACCATTTACGGCAGAGATATCGGTAAAAGTACCAAATGTAAAAACCTTGAAGAGGCAGAAGAATTCCTACGGCAAATTACACAGGAAATCAAACTGTCAGACTCCAGAACAGAACGACCTAAAAGAGACTTTGATGATGCAGTACAAAAATATATAGCAGACGCCACCAAGAAATCAATTGTGGATGACTGCTATCACTTAAAGCGGCTTAAACCATTCATAGGCCACTTACCATTGGATAGAATCCATATGGGCATATTAAAACCGTTTATCGCTTCGGAACAAAATAGAGGCGTTAAAACCATAACCATTAATCACGCATTACAGGTTGTCAGGAGAATTTTGAATTTAGCTTCGGGAGAATGGTTTCACGATAATGGTCTTAACTGGCTTCAAGGAGTTCCAAAAATAATATTCCTGCCTGCAACGGACCGGCGCAAGCCTTACCCGATAAGTTGGGATGAGCAGAGGCTATTATTTTCTGAACTGCCAGACCATGTTCGGCGCATGGCTTTATTCAAAGTCAACACCGGGACCCGAGAGGCTGAAGTTTGTAATTTGAGATGGGAATGGGAAATAAGAATTCCTGATTTAAAAACAACCATTTTCAAGGTACCCGCTGAGTACGTAAAAAATCGAGATGATCGAATCGTGGTTCTCAATGATACAGCCAAAGCAGTCATCGAGAAAGTACGAGGACAGCATCCTGTCAACGTCTTTACCTACAGGGGTAAGCCTGTGTCGAAGATAAATTCAAGGGCATGGAGACGAGCACGTAAGGTTGTCGGGCTTGAGCAGGTGAGAGTCCACGATTTGAAACATACCTGGGGACATCGGCTTAGGTTAGCCGGGGTCCCGGAGGAAGACCGGAAAGACCTCCTGGGCCATAGGTCAGGGAAGTCAATTACCATGCATTATTCGGCTGGAGATTTGGCCAAACTTATCGAGCACGCAAACAAGGTTATGGCAACCGATCGTGCTCCATCTCTCATAATACTTAACCGCGCCACCGGTTAACTTAAACTAAGGAGAAACTAATCTTCACAAAATTTACACAAACGCTGTGAAGAAAAGTTCAGGCGAGCGGTCCTAATGCGGGCTATCTAGTTGAGAAGGTTAGAGAAAAAAGAATGGAGCTGGCGGGGTTCGAACCCGCGACCTCTTGAATGCCATTCAAGCGTCCTTCCAAGTTGAGTTAGTTGATATTCAGCGGGGTTCCGGTTGCGGGATCGAGAAGTATGCGTGTGAGGGAGTGATTGCCGCCCAGCCACAGGGAATGGTCGGAAGCCGCTTCAATACTGAAAATAAATTTTGATTTCAAACCATTGATGGCTGAAAAGTTCTGAAAGGTTTTCCCGTCAAAACGGCTTAATCCGTCATTGGTGCCGATCCACAACCTGCCTGACCGGTCCAGTTCCAAAGCAAGTATAAAATTTCCCGGCAGTCCATCCTTCATGGTGAAATTGTGGAACATCAAGGTGCGGGTATCGAGCATACTCAATCCACCTCCCCAGGTTCCTATCCATAAACGTTTTTCCCTGTCCAGCAACATGGAAACCACGTAGTTGGGCCGGTAGTCCGAAGTCTGCAAATTGGGAATGGATGGAGAAGCCGAGTGATGCTGGCCTTGAAAGAGCGACATGATGCTCCGGTTATCCTGTTTTACCTGCTCATAGGGGGCTCCGAGTCCGTTCGCATGATTGAAGGCCTGCCATTTTCCGTTATGATAAACGGAGATGCCGGATTCGGTGCCGAACCATATCCTCCCGGAAGGTTCAATTTCGATGGCATAAACCCAATCATCGATCAATCCGCCTTCTGTATTTTCAACGGTAAAACTTTGCCAGTTTTTCCTCACTCCAGGGTTCCCCGTTACCCGGTTGATTCCACTCCAGGTTGCGAGCCAGAGAGCTTTTTTATCGAATTCAATATCGTATACAAAGGCATCGTTCAGTCCTTGCGGAGTATTGTAATGGTGCCATTGTTTGCCGTCAAAATGGCTGAGCCCGCCTCCATAGGTTCCAACCCAGGGTCGGTTTTCAGGGTCCATATCAATCGCGAAAATTCCATTGCTGAGCAAATGGTTTTGATTATCGTAGACCTCATAGTCCTCGTTGGTATGAGTGTCGTAGCGGATGATTCCCTGCCCGGTTCCCATCCACAGATGCCTGCCTTGAGAGGTCAGCACTTTAATGTTTCGGGTGTTGAGATCAAAGGTTTGCGTTTTCAGGATATGGGGGTAGGGTTCTGTTGAAGTTTTTTCGGATATAGCGAAAGCATTGCAGGTATCCACAGGGATAAAACTCGCCACTGCGGTAAAAATGAATATAATGGCCCTTGCTTTATTTATAAAATTGAAAGGTTTCATGGTGAATTTTTTGTTTATCAATTTTAGACACTATACCGTTTTTATATTGCCTTTGTTTTTTCTTTTCGGATGCGGGGTTTGCGATTGTGAAAAAGAAAAGGATCTTTTGCCTGCCATAAAGGTTTCCCAGCGGGACCAGAAAGAAATGGTTCTGGTTCCTTCCGGTGAGTTTATCATGGGCACGAACAAGGTGGACACCGAGGGGACACATAAAAAAATTGGCGCGATTAAACCTCTTTATCTCGATCAGCATCCGGAGAGAAACTTGTTTCTCGGGTCGTTTTATATGGATCGGTATGAAGTGACCAATGAAGAATATCAAAGGTTCTTGCATGCGACCCAGTTTACTGATCTGCCTGTCCACTGGGTGGATGGGATTTATCCTGAAGAGCAGGCTTCACATCCAGTCACCCAGGTCACCTGGTGGGAGGGCTGGTCGTATTGCATGTGGGCGGGCAAACAGCTACCTACCGAAGCGCAATGGGAAAAGTCTGCACGGGGTCCAAGCGGACTTTCGTACCCGTGGGGACAGGAGTTTGTTAAAGGAAAGGCCAACCTGGGTATTGATGGAGATCGTAAAACAGCGGCTGTCACGGCCTACCCTGAGGATGTGAGTCCGTATAAAATATATGGTTTGTCAGGGAATGTTATGGAGTGGACTCAGGATTGGTACCTTCCATACCCGGGAAACTCCAGGTCGGACCCCCGGTTTGGCAGGGAACTAAAGGTCTTGAGGGGAAATGGATTCCAGAAAGCCGGGCATTATTTTTTACCCGCCTACCGATACGCATTTACTCGCACCGAGGCCAATCCTAATGATTTTTTTGAGAATGTGGGGTTCCGCTGTGCATCAGAAATCATCCCGGGAAAAGATAATCTCGGGTAGTGTCAGGCTAGGATAGTGTTTTCCAGGTTGGCACCTTTGGTGATGGCTTTTGCAATGTTGGCATCTACCAGATACGCGTCTGAAAGGTTGGCATTGGTAAAGCTTGTGCCATGCAAATTGGCTTCCAGGAGAAAGGCGTTTATAAGATTGGCTCCTTCCATATTGGCGTAAGTCAGGTCGGATCCCTCCATGTTGGCTTCTTCCAAAATGATTCCTGCGCATTGAGCGTCTTTCAAGTCCACACCAATCAGGTTTGCGTTGGTCAAATTGACTTCCTTAAAGGTGCAGGAGTTAAGGTCTGCGTATTTCAGTATACAACCCTTTAAGTCTACTTCAGTCAACTTGGAAAAGCTCAAGTCGCATCCCCGTGCATTGGCTCCCCCGAGCCGTGATTTATTTATGATGGCTTGCTTCATGAAACAGTACATCATTCGGGCGAATCCCATGTTGCTGTTTTCTATTGTGCTGGAATAAAAGCTGGCGTGGCCCAGGTTTGCACCCTGGAAGTCACATTCAGTCAAATGGGCTCGTGAAAAATCACAGTTGGTCAGGGTGGCATTTTTGAAATTACAGCCCACCATATTTGCGCCTTCAAAGTTGACCCCTTCAAGGTTCGCTCCTGTAAAATTCAGGTCCTTGATCTTTGCATTTTTCATGGATGACTTTTCCAGAGAAGCCTGGGAAAAATCAACTTCGCGCAGTTCGGAGTCGTCTATAACTGTATCAACCAGAGTTGCGTAAACAAAACTGGCACCATTGAGGCTGACCCCTTTCAGGTCAAATCCGCTAAAATCGCCCCCGTCCTGCTTGGGCTCTTTCATGACTAATGAAAGCATCTCATCAACGTTTGACATTTACCTTATTCCCTCTGTTGAGATGGTGGTAGAAGCGCGTTCATGCTCCGCTGAATTTTTTGCGGATTTACCCTATCATGAATTCCAATGATGCCAACCCGTATGGCCTTGAATAAAACGCTTTCCATATCTGTTCTACTGGTCAACTTCGCCGCGACGGGAGTCAAAATGAGGTTGGCCAGCATGAGACCGTAAAATGTAGTGATCAACGCAGTGGCCAGGGCAGGGCCAATGGTTGCCGGATCGTCAAGATGCATCAGCATTTGTACCAGACCGATTAGTGTGCCGGCCATTCCAAATACCGGGGACTGCACGGACATGAAGCGTAAAACCTTTACCCCGGAATTATGCCGGTCGAGCATGGCGTTCAGTTCTCTTTCCATAAGCTCGTGAATCTCTTTTGCGTTATAACCATCCACGATCATGGCAATTCCATTTTTTAGGAACCGGTTGTCCACTTTGCTTTCTTCGTTTTCCAGTTGTTTCATGCCACCGGAACGATATTTGGAAGCCAGCCTCATGATATCGTCAACATAATCTTCCGGCTCATAAATCCCAGGCTTGAAGGCGTTATTAATAATCGGCACCATCCCGGATACTTTTTTGGAGGGAAACGCGATAAAAGATGTGGAAAGGGCTCCTCCAACAACGATCAAGGCACTGTTGATATTGATGAAAATCCCGGCGTCTCCACCGCGAATAATTGCTATGGTAATGAGAAACACACCTCCAAGAGCACCCAACAGGGTACCGGTGTCCATCCCTGTATCCGCACGCTCCTCCTGAGCCAGGTCTGCGGCGGTACCTCGTATTTCCTGAGTCGCTGTGGCCATGAATCTTTAGGCAGTGAGGTTAAAATCTGGTTTCAACTGGCGGTTTTTTCCGCATTAGCCGTGGCCCGTATCAATAATGAGCGCACGATATAATTATTCAGCCAAGGTACCTGTAACACTTCTTTTCGGCCGCTGGGGATGTAAACCTTAAGAAAATCGGGCTTTTCAACCTTTTCAGGGCTCAGTTGGGGGCTCAGGTCGCTGATGCACCGGGTCATACAATTTAACCCTGCATAGGATTTACAGAACAGCTCACCCCAGGAGGTCAAATAAATGGTTGTGATGCTCCGCGCTCGCTCAATTCGTTTATTGATAAATTGTGTCAATTCATCGTTATTTTTGCAATCCCTGATATTCCCCATGCTTATTTCGGGTGGCGGAGGATTGCCGAAGTCCACCAGCATGAACAATTGAGTAATTTTAGCATCGTTCAGCAGGTCCTCATTAGACAACGCGGCGATGTTGACGGACTCGATGAAGCTTTTGAGTATTTGGAGCAGTGAAGCCAGATCATTTTCCTTGATGGATTGCCCATCGGCTCTCAGCAAAACTTCGGTGTTTTCACTGTAGAGGTGGTTGAAAACAGTAAATGCCAGAAGAAATGGAAGGGTTGCCGATTTTCTGATGATATCGTCTTTGTCAACTTGCTCCAGATAAGCTCGCGTCCTGCCTCGAATCAGATACCACTCCGGTTTAGAACTTCTATCTTTTTGTTCTAAAAGAAAGGTCAATTCATTTTCAGCAGTCTTACCATCTACCAAAGCACCCAGGTTATCTACTTTATTGGGGGCGGCTCTGTAAAAACTAAAAAGTTTTCGGCCTAGAAGATGGGTGTCTTTCTCGGTGATCAAGCTTTCACTGGGATCAAGGGTCTTGTTTTTTTCAGAAATATTTTTGTAGGAGGCCATCAAAATTTTATTAATACGGTTTCCCAAATCCACCTTGTGCATCATTTGCCAGCCGGAATACTGGTTCAGCTTCTCAATTTTATCCGAGCTCCAACCCCACTCCTTCAGCATTTTGATCAGGGTGCTCTTTCTCCAGTTATCCGAGCCCTTTTCATACTCCTCGCCAGTAACCTGAGTGCCCACCTTCAAATAGAACGCGTGCCTCAGTGCATCGACTTCATCTTCTGATTTTGTTTCAGTAAAAAATTTCTGTACCCGCTCGAACATTCCCAGGTAGGGGTCAATATCCAGGTAGGGGACATCATTATAATATTTATCTTTAATTTGATGGCATAGCAGATTCGATTTGGTGTCTCCAAACATATATTCCTCAAGCACTCCCATTTTCATGAGTGTTTTGAAAGGAGACTTGAAAGATTTGATCAGAGCCCATATTGATCCACCAAAAAACTCTCCATCAGAGATATCATCTACGTTGCCCATGTCGATGAACTCTTCTTTTTTGAGGAGAGTTTTTCCGGACTGGAGCTTTTCATATAACTCGTAATACCGATCGTCATCACAGTCCACCGGAGAAACCAGCCAGAAAGGAATTTTTCCGGTGACAATGATCATGGTTCGATACATTTCTTCTTTCAGGAGTTTTGCCAGGGCGGACCCTGTGCTTTCACTGTCACTTTCACCAAAGATATTATTTTTGACTTCTTGAAAATCATTGATGAAAAAATGGGTTTCCAGAGTGAAATTGTCCCAGGTCCACGTCTCTATCAGGTTCAGTTTTTTCTGGAACAACTTCATGCTTTCTTCAGTGAAATCCCTTTTGTCTATTAACAAAGTGTAGTCAAGATCGGATTTTTTAGTCTGGGCAATGGAACCCACACTGCCCATAAGCAGGGCAGTATGAATGACGGGTTTCAGTTCCGGGTTCCTGCGGATGATTACGTCCGGGAACAGTTTTTCTGCGGCGACCTGGGCTTCCCTATCCAGAGTGAAATTATGGATGCCGCAGGGGGGATTGCCTTCAAAATAGCCCGGCAAGCCCTCCTGATGCACATGAAGCAGGCGCGGAACAACCAGGAAAATCAGGCGATCAATCTCAGAAAGTGTGATCAGATTTCGATCTATTTTAAACCGGTTGAACTGTAAATAATCCTGCCGGTTTGACAGGAGCATTTCTGCGTCCGACTTGATGAGTGTCTGTTGGGCCTTTTCAATGTTCTCTTGCGAAGGTTGTTCTGGGGAAAGCTCCTCTGCAAGAGATTTTTCCATTTGCTCGGTTATAGATTTTTCTACTGATCCCATAATAATGATGTTATCGCTAGGTTTATGGTTTATTGGTAATTTTACCCTAAAATCAGTTAAAAAACTTTCTCAATAGTATAGAAGGCTTCCAATAGCTTGTGAGGCCTACTTCGCCGGTTGTTTTGAACTCGGGCTAGGAGTATCTGGAGCTCCAGGTTTTTTCTCGCCTTCGGTTTTTCCCTTTGTTTTTTGGGCTTCATCTTTAGCGACTTCAATTGCTTTCAATATTTTAATTTCCACCCGTCGGTTGGCGGCGCGGTTGTCATCACTGGTATTGGCTTTAAGTGGGCGGAACTCCCCATAACCTGTTACGACCATTCGTTCAGGCGGGAACCGCATTTTTTCTATAATAAACCGGGCCACCTTTGAAGCTCTGGCGGCTGAAAGTTCCCAGTTGGAAGGAAACTTGGTGCTTTTCATCGGAACATTATCGGTGTGACCATCAATAAGCACCTGCTTGACACCTTCTTTCATATCTTCCTGGATGGTGGAAATAATCAGGTCTTCCGCACCCTCATTAAAGAAAGCATCTCCAGGAGCGAAAAGGTCTGAGGTTGGCAGGAGATGCAGGATCGTTCTCGTATCACTGCGGGAAAGGCTTTCCGCGTCAACATTGTCTTTAACCAGTACCCGTACCCGTTCCAGCATTTTCATTTCGGCTTTGCTTAAGCGAACATTGACGCTTTCAATACGCATTCTTTTTGACTGGAACGAGGAAAGGGCCTCGGCAAACTTATTTTCATCCAGTTTGGAAACGCTGTACATCAAAACGAATACCACCAAAATAAGTGTGATCATATCGGAATAAGTGATGAGGAAGCCTTCCAGACCACCAGAGAACTCCGATGCCGCCGCTGCACGACCTTCAACCATTTGTTGACCGCCTTCACTACCACCGCCCTTGGCGCCACGTCCTTTTTCCTCTTCAAGTAGGACGATTTTCATATCCATTTCGGCATTGTCTTCTTTGAGCATTTCCAAATCAACCATCATTCTGCGGCGCTCTTTTTCCAGATCTTCCACTTCCTCTTTCAATTCCTGAATGATTTCAGAGGGGAGCATGCCGTCTTCCCCTGCATCCATACCACCGTAAAGCATATCTTCGTATTTTTTTATGAGATCGTCCTTTTCCTTGACAATATCCTCTGTAACGGCTCCCGATGACATGGAGGTCTTTTTAGCCTTTGATAAATCCGCCTTAAGATCCTCGATTTTCTTCTTTAAGTTGTCAGTGGTTCCAGTGTCCTGTCGGAGGCGTTTTAACTCTCTCATCAACACACCCCGTTCCCGTTCGAATTTTTTATTGGCCCCTTTTTCTCTCTCAACCCGTTCCCGAAGAGCATCGATCTTGGTGGCAAGGTCGGCCATTTTAACCTTCATCTTTTCGTCCATTTGAGCCTCGATGCGCTTGTTTATCTCGGCTTCTTCTTCCTCTTTCTCTTTTTTTCCCGCTTCAACTCCGGCATGTTTTGAAAGACGGGCCGCCTCGACCAGACTCTTTTGTTCGGCAACGTCCTCTTCTGTTTTTTTGATGACCTCTTTGAGTTTTTTTACTTCACCTTGATTAAAGGAGATCAGGTCCTTGATTTTTTTTGTGACCTTCCCCTTTTCTTCGTTGGATTTGCGCAACTCGACCGTCCTTATTTTGAGTTGCTCCTTAACTAATTGCAGGGATTCCATGTTTTTCATAAATTAGCCTCTTGGTTCTCCTGCATATCGGTAAAAAAGATGGAAAAGGTTATATAATAACAAGAATTTAAGGGTATTACGCCTGGTTAAGATTGTGTGCTCCTACAAGTCAATTTTATTGAATGATATCACGCCTTGTCAATTGCCCATACTGACAGGTCAACTTCGCGTTCCAGGTGAAATGCCTGAAACTGCCTTACTTTAATGATATAAGGGGTTTGGCTCACGCAGAGCGAGTCAGATTTCAATGTAATGTGTTTTGTTCTTAAATTGTGTTTAAATAGTTGATATATATAGATAATTATGGATTTATTTTTTAATCGCAGGGTGGTGGCTGTTTTATTTTTGGGGTTCTCCTCAGGGCTGCCCCTGGCGTTATCGGGAGGAACCTTGCAGGCTTGGCTGACGGTGGAGGGGGTCGATATCAAGACTATTGGCTTGTTCTCTTTGGTGGGCTTGCCGTATACCTTGAAGTTTCTCTGGTCCCCCTTGCTGGACCGGTTTGTTGTTCCTTTGTTTGGGCGAAGACGGGGCTGGATTTGGGTGTTTCAAATCTTACTGCTTACCTTGATTTTTGCAATGAGCGTTGTGTCTCCCGTAAAAGCTCCCTGGGTTCTTGCTTTTCTCGCCTTCTGTTTGGCCTTTGCCTCATCTTCTCAGGATATTGTTGTTGATGCTTACCGCACAGAAGTGCTGAGAGAAAAAGAACGGGGATTAGGGGCGGCGGTTTCAGTAACGGGGTACCGGATTGCCATGTTGGTTTCCGGGGCTCTGGCTTTGATTCTGTCAGAATTTTTGGGATGGCGTTCAACGTATATGCTTATGGCCGGATTGATGGTTGTGGGTATGACGGCTGTCTGGCTGGGTCCCGAACCTGAGGATCCGGGTGTTCCACCCAAGACATTGGGGGAGGCCATTGGTGGGCCTTTAGTCGAGTTCTTTTCTCGCGATGGGGCCTGGATGCTGTTGGCCCTGATTGTCCTCTATAAACTGGGAGATGCTTTTGCCGGAAGCCTGACCACAAGCTTTCTAATCCGTGGTGTTGGTTTTTCTGTAGGTGAAGTGGGGGCGATCAACAAAGGGATGGGACTGGCGGCAACAATTGTAGGGGCTCTGTTTGGCGGTGCCCTCATGGCTCGTTTGGGACTTTTTCGTTCACTTTTGTTTTTCGGAGTTTTGCAGGCGGTCTCAAATCTGTCATTTATGCTTTTAGCCTGGGTTGGCAAGAGTTATCCCATGTTGGTTTTCACCATTGGCTTTGAGAATTTGGCAGGAGGGATGGGGACTGCGGCTTTCGTGGCTTTCCTGATGGCGTTGTGTAACCACAATTTTACGGCAACGCAATTTGCCCTGTTCTCGGCTTTGGCTTCTCTGGGGCGGGTGTTTGTCGGGCCTGCATCGGGTATTTTGGTGGATGAGTTTGGTTGGCTCCTGTTTTTCCTGACAACATTTTTGGCCGCGATACCGGGGCTGGTACTCTTATGGAAAATGCGCCATAGGGTTCATGTTCTTGACCACTAGGCGTGGGGCCAGCGTGCGTTATATTTTTCATCAGCCCTTACCCTTTCAAGGTATGAAGGCAAGTGAAGAGAGATATTACACGTGCCCCGCAGGGGTAAAAGAGTTTTCTCTGCTGAACAAGCTCCTGCCGGAAACTTTTGCTTTATGATGACAGAATTCATTTATCTTCACGGGTTTGCATCGGGGCCAGGTTCGCAAAAAGCCCGTGTGTTCAAGGACCGTTTTGAGAAAGCCAAACTTTCTCTCACGATTCCGGATTTGCAACAGGGCGATTTTGAAAACTTGACTCTGACGAAGCAGGTTTCGCTGGTTCAAAGTATTATTGACGCGAAACCCGGCGCAGGTTTTGCTTTGATAGGCAGTAGCATGGGGGGCTATGTTGCGGCCTTAACTGCAGAAACTCGAAAAGAAGTAGCAGCATTATATCTGATGGCACCTGGTTTTAATTTTCTCAGTCGCTGGATGGAAAATATGGGCTGGGATAAAAATTTCGCCACTCCAGACTTGATCCGGGTATTTCATTACCGCTACAATAGGGAAGTAACTCTTAATACGGGTTTATTTCGTGATGCAATACACTGGGACTCCCTGCCACTGGTTTGTAATATTCCAACTCGTGTTGTCCATGGAATTCACGATGAAACGATAAATATCCAGGAGTCCAGAGATTTCGTCAAATCGCGTCCCGGGTGCCAATTAAAAGAGCTGGATTCTGACCATGGGCTTTTTTCATGCATTGATTGGATTGTCGATGATTGCATGAAATTTTTTCGCACGGTTGGTTGCTGAATTTTTGAAAACAAGGAAAAAATGAATCACCAAATCCTTTTAGTCGATGATGATAAAGAGCTGTTAGCCGCCTTGGAAGTGAAGCTTCAAAAGGAAGGCTACCAGATTGATACGGCACCGGATGGTGAAGTAGCTCTTGAGAAAATACGGGCCAACCTGCCGGACTTGGTCATTTTGGATGTGAACATGCCTCGCATGAATGGAATGGATGTTTGCAAGGCCCTTCGGTCTGATGATAGGACCCGGGATCTTGCCGTTATCATGCTGACTGCCAGAGATGATGAAGTAGACCGAATTTTGGGGTTGGAGTTTGGTGCTGACGATTATGTAACCAAACCCTATAACCCCAGAGAATTGATCCTGCGGGTCAAAGGGTTACTAAAACGAATATTTCACTTTCAGGATAACCCTGGGGCTCAGGAGCAGATTCAGGTTGGTCCGTTATCCATTGACTTGAGCAAACATGAAGTTCAGGTAGATGGAGAATTGGTGGAATTGACATTGACGGAGTTTAAACTTCTTGCTCACCTGATTGAAAACCCGGGGAAAATAAAAACCCGTGATTTTCTTCTGGAAGAAATTTGGGAGTATAGCGATGGAGTATTTTCAAGAACCATTGACACCCATATCCAAAGACTGCGTTCCAAGTTGAAAGAAGCCGGAAAATATATCAAAACCGTTCGTGGTGTAGGTTATCGCTTTGAAAAGAGTGAATGACCATCGTTAAGCCATTTTTTGACAGGCGCTTGATTTTTTTTTCAAAACCCACCTTGAATCACATTTATCTTTTCTGAAAAAAAAGTGACACGACTGTGACACCTTCTTGATTTTTCTTTAACAAAATATCCCTATGATGATTTTGCCTGAAGCCAATAGCGGACAAATTTTGCTTTTGCGATTTCCGTAGTTTTGGCAGGTTGGGTTACCCCCTTAAATGTGAGGGTGGGTAGAATTTTTCTAACGGGAGGGTTGTTAACTATGAATGGACAAATCGAGAATCAGAAAACCACCGGAAAGCGATTGCGAGCATGGCGGAAGTCTGTTCCATTAAAACTGATGCAACTATCTCGTTTGATTAAAGTTTCACAAGGCTCGCTTTCTGATTTGGAGAATGATAAGTCTTTGCCCTCGGCGACCACGTTGGCAAATTTATCAACCCATACTGATTTAAATATTTATTGGCTGTTAACCGGTAAAGGCCCGATATACCGGAAGCTGGCTCCTGATATGGAAAAATCTACAGAACAGTCCCGCCTGTATGAAGACTTTATGTTTATGATGCAGGACAGGAAGTTAAAAGGGGTTGTAGAAAAAGTGATTGCGATTTACAGGGAAGGGAATGTCAAACAAAAAGCCCAGATGCAGGGCTTTCTTTCTGCGTTAAGTTAAAGGCTAAAGTCCGGGACTCAGAGTTTCTTCAAACATTGCGTTATCTAAAAATGCCTCCAGATCGCTGTATTCGTCTGCAATCAATTGTGGGCTTCCTAGCATCGAATCATCCATCTTTTTAATCCCGGCGGATTGGATCCGATTCCTCATTTCCTCAATTCTTCTGGTTTCCTGCTCTTCCATGTTTTTCTTTGTGACCTGAAACTCTCTGACCTTATCAAAAACCTGTTCCCGCAAAGCTGTTATCCTTTGGGAATTGATTTCTTCGATGAGTTTTCTCTGTTTTTTTACAAGGAATTCAGCCACGACCTCTTCAATAATCCTTTGTTTCTGGTAGCCCTTTAGCAGGGACTCAATGATTTCCTGTTTCTTGAAATCCTTGAGAGTTATGCCATGCAGAAAAGCCTGTTTGAGCATCGCTCTTTCGGCACGGGGCCTGCCCCAGCGGTACTCATCCTTTTCATCGACTTTTATTGTCATGACGCCATTTTTAACTCTAAGAGTAGGGTAGGCATCAACAAAGGTATAACCGTGATAATTATAGTTGGCTCTTAATTCGCTTGCGACCAGGTCCATAATTTCCGGGGTCATGTTTAATCCATTCCCCAAGTCAAGATACCCATCCATAAAATAAGGATCGATGAGGGTATTGCCTGCAACCCGAATTTTTTTGACAAAGGGTTTTCCAGCCAGAGATATTGCCGGTGTTAAAAGAAAAAGGGCCGACAAAATAAGAGGCACCAAACGGCAATGGGGGCTGCGATTCGATTTCATAACTGTTTTTCCAAAAATACTTCGATAGATTTGAAAGAAGGGGTTTTCGATTTGGGATCAAACTGGCGCGGTACCAAAACGTTACTTTCCGGATAATACATCATGATATTTCCCTGTTTAACGGGGTAAGCCTGTAATTTTTGTCCGGTCATAATTCCTGTGTCATTTTTGATCGTTACCAGATCACCCTCTTTAGCCCCTATTTTTTTTATGTCTTCTTCGTTTATTAAAATGACATTGCGACAAGAGACACCACGATATCGGTCGTCTGGTTCATAAACTACGGTGTTGAATTGACCTTCCGAGCGAACTGTCATTAAAATAAAGCTGCTTTCCTTGTTCCTCCTAACGGCAGGAATGGGGCAGACTTTAAAACTGGCTTTGCCGTCAGGCAGGGGGAATTGGGGGGTATGGAGAATTCTTCCATCAATATGGAACTCTTTTCCTGTCCGATCAATATTTTTCAACTGCTCGAACCCTGGGATGATCGTACCGATGATTTCCCGTATGTTTCCTGTTTCGCTTAAAGATTTCCAGGGCAACGGGGAATCCTCCAGAACACGTTGGGCAATTTCCGCGATTATTTTCACCTCGCTCCTGGGTCCCGAATAACGTTGCGGGCCCCCGTTACTAAGTCTTATAAAGCTGAACATACTTTCCTGCGTGGTGGGTTCTGATTCTTCATCCCTGGCCAACACGGGAAGTATGAGGCTGGTTTGGCCCCGCCCGAGAAAATGCCCCTGGTTCAATGTGGTATTGAGGAAAAGACTAAAGCCAATTTTGGCAAGGGCCGTCTGGGCGAACCGGGAATCCGGATTGGAGCCATACAAATTACCTCCAAGGTTCCAGGCAAACTTGAATTCCCCCTTGTTGGCGGCTTCCATGCACCCTAAGGTGTCGAGACCTGGTTGTGTAGGCAGGGTTACCGGGAATTTAGACTCCAGGTTGTTCAACACTGCTTGCCTCAATTGCGGGGTGAAGCCTACCGAGCCAATTCCCTGTACATTGCTATGTCCTCTCAAGGGTAAGAGCCCAGCGTATTTTTTTCCCACCATTCCTCGCATGAGTGCCAGGTTGACGATGGCCTGAACATTATCCACACCAAAAGCATGGTGGGTGATTCCCATAGCCCAGGCAAACACGGTATTTTTACTCTTTGAATAAATTTGTGCGGTTTTTTCTATTTCCTCCCGGGATATTCCGGAAGCAGACTCTAGGGTTTCCCATGACTCGGATTCTACATCTTCTTCGACTGCGGCAAAGTTCAGGGTGTGGTTGGCGATAAAGTTCTGGTCCAGACAATCTTGATTCGACAGGAGGGATTTTGCGATGGCTTTAAACAGGGGGATGTCTCCTCCTATATTGGGTTGCAGGTAAAGGCTGGCGATTTCTGAACCGAATAACAGACTCCGCATATCAGAAGGGACACTGAAATTTTCCAGGCCACGTTCCCTTGCAGGGTTTATGACGATCACCTGCCCACCCCGTCGGCGCACGTCCATGAGAATACGCATGAAACGGGGGTGATTGGAGGCGGGATTGGCCCCAATTAGAAAAACCAGATCGGTGTGATCAAGGTCTTCAAGGTCAACGGTGGCGGTACCTGTTCCCAGGCTCTGGCTCAGTCCAACTCCGGAAGCCTGGTGACAGTAGTACGAACAGTTATTTATATTGTTGGTGCCATAAAGTCTCGCAAACAATTGCAGAAGGAAACCCGCTTCATTGGAGGAACGCCCACTGGCATAAAAAAAAGATCTATCTGCGGAGGTTGTTTTGAGTTTGTCGATCACCCGGTTCATGGCTTCTAACCAGGAAATAGGGCGGTAGTGGGAGTCTCCAGGTTCACAGAGAACAGGCCGGGTCAAACGTCCGCTCAATTCCAGATCACGAGGAGACCATTTGGAAAGCGTGGAAATATCGAATTGGCTAAAAAAATCTTCGGCTACGGCCCCTTGCATGTCTGAGGCCTGAGCCATGAAGGACTTGTTGCAAACTGCAGGGAAATTGCCACTCTCATCGCGCATTCCGCCTTTTTGTCCACCCATTCCCAGTGCGCAACTTTTGCAGTTGTTTTTGGAAGCCAGTGCCTTCAGCATGGGCCACAAGCCTCCGGCCCGATTCGCCATCTTCAGCGAATAGCGTATGGCACCCCAGCCTCCTGCGCTTTGAGGTAATTTGACGCTCATAGCTTTTGCTCCGTTTACTATTAATATACTGCAAGTCGAAGGTAGGGTGGATTCAAAAGTCACCTTCCTTGATAGTGAGGATGTCCGGGGAGTCGGGTTGTAATATATAGGATAGTCTCAGAGTAATATCTCGAAAGAATCCTTTCTTCTCATTTTTTTCAGGATCGGTCAAAATCATCAGGACCATTCTTCCCTCTTGATCTTTACCGCGGAAAACAATTATCCGTGATTCATCCATTTTGGCATTGGTGACATATCCATCTTTCTGATACTTTTTCTTAATGAAGTGACTGCGAAGACGGTTGGCGTTGTTAACGATATTCCGGGCATCTGGATTCGATTCAACGGGTTTTCCCCAAACCACATTGACCTGTATCAGCGTTTTGGAGTTGTAACCGAAGACATAGCCCACCACTGCTTTTCCGCCTTCTGACAACACCTCTGGTACTTCGACCTCAAGGCTCACCGTTTTTTCTTCAGGGTGGGTATTACGCTTGACCTTGTTTCTGGGGATTTTGAAATCCTTGGCAATGGTTTTCAAAACGCTCTTTTCATTCATACCGAAACGGGCAGAGCGGAATCCTTTTACATCAGCCCATTTATTTGCAGAAGCGGTGGATTTTATGGATGAGGACTTTTGAGGTGTCTGGGATTCAGCTGGCGTTCCTGTTGCCAGTACGGCTGTGAAGAGAAAAACAGCACCACTTAGACATACTGTGTTTCGGAAAAACATCAATCGACCTCTCAGAGTTGTTCTACCCATATCATCTGAACCAGAAAAGATAATATCTTAATTGGGTGCTTTAATGTTCAAAATACGTGAAGGCAAATCGTTGGTTTAAAATACTTGCTAACATATTCATTTATTTAATGTTATACTTTTATCACTTTTCCGATAATGAGTTTATGTGATTGTTGCCCTGATAATTGATATTCCATTTCTGCTTCACCTCTCTTTCATGCTCCCGCAGATTACGAAGATAAAATCAATGCTCGGCATAAATAAAACAGCCTCTCGTATTTGTGAAAATATAATCAATGCCTGGTATAAAAAAAACAGCCTGCATTTATCGCAGTTTATTCTCCTCTATTGTCTCACCGTTTGTTCTTTTCCTATTGAGCCCAAATGTTTTTGCCGCTGACTTGACGGTTTCTACTGCCCTGACCGCAACGCAAAATTTCTCTACTTTAGGTGATGATCTGACCGTAACCGCTGCGGGTTCGATCATTCCTTCTACGCCGGCTACACCTGGGGCGGCTACCAATCCTGCAGCCGGTACCGCCAATAACGGAGATGGTGTGGATTTCAGCGGTGCGGCAACCAATGGAACGATCACTTCAGCCGGGACGATCACCGGCGGGGCCGGGGGTGCCGGTGGCGATGACTCCGATTCAGGAGGTGTTACTTCAAATAGTACGACCGGTGGCACTGGTGCTGCAGGTGCCTTGGGAATCGATTTTAATGTGGGGAACACCATAACCATAACTGCTGGTACCGTGACAGGGGGTGCCGGTGGTGCAGGGGGGACAGGTGAGGGCCCTACCAATGCCGCTGGAGGAACGGGTGGTGCAGCGGCATCAGGTGGAACTGGAATAGATACGACAGGGGCGGGCGGGGTGACGATTAATGTAAACGGCGGCGCAGTTGCCGGTGGCGCAGGTGGCAATGGTGGTACCGGTGGCACGACTACAAGCGCTGGTTCCAACGGGGGTACGGGCGGTAATGCCGCTTCGGGTGCTACTGGTATTCTTACGGCTTCAGGTGACAGTGTGACGCTTTCCAGTGGAGCGACTATTACCGGTGGTGCTTCCGGCACTGGGGGAACAGGGGGTGGTGGGTCTACAAGCGGTGACGGAGGTGCCGGGGGTAGCGGTGCAACAGGCGCTAAGGGTTTGGATTTGATTGGCACCACAACTGTCACGGTATCGGGAACACTAACAGGTGGAGCCGGGGGTGCTGGGGGTGCTGGGGGTGCGGGCAATAACGACAACGCTTCGGTAGGTGGTGCGGGTGGCTCTGGTAGTACCGGTGGTATTGGTATAGAAGCTTTAACCACAACGGGAGGCACCATTACGGTCAAATCGGGGGGTGAGGTCAAGGGCGGAGCGGGGGGAACGGGTGGTAATGGTGGGGCGGCCAATGCTACGGATGGTGATGGAGGCAATAGTGGTGGCGGTGGGGCTGGTGGTGTTGGTGTCGATGCTACAGTGGCCGTTACACTTGATGTTGAGGCTGGCGGCAAAGTTACAGGTGGTGCTGGGGGTTCGAGTGGTTCCGATGGAGCGGAAGGCGCAAGTTCAAATGCAGATACTACTATAGTAAATGCAGGGATAGGTGCCAATGGGGTGGTTGCCGATGCCGCAGTTACGTTAACCAATGTGGGAACCATTACAGCTGGTGCAGGGGGAAGTGGAACCGATTCAAACCAGACAAATATAATAGGTAATCGCGGTAATTCTGGAGGTCAGGGTGTTGATCTGAATGTCATTTCTACGGTCACCAATACCGGTTCGATCACAGGTGGTGTGGGGGGTTCCGATGGAGCAGCCAATGGCACGGGGAATTCCTCCGCAGAAACTGCCGGTACGGGTGGCGATGGTCTCAATTTTAACAATGCAAGTACAGTCACCAACAATACGGGGGGCACGATCACTGGAGGTGCCGGAGGTACAGGGGCCACAGGCGGCACAGGCAATGCCTCCGGGATTGGTGGTGCAGGTGGAATTGGTTTGGATAGTACTGCGGCTGGAACCTTGAATAACACGGGGGGAACGATCACTGGCGGTGCCGGAGGCACGGGCGGACTGGGCAACGCCACTGCAAGTACAGATACTGGTGGTGCGGGCGGGACGGGTGGTATCGGTGTGAATATTCAAACCACAGCTTTAACGACCTTTGATAACACAGGGGGCACGATCACAGCTGGCGCCGGCGGGACGGGGGGTGCGGCGCAAAATGCGTCGGCAAATGGAGGTTCCGGAGGTGTCGGAGGTGTTGGTTTGGACCTCAATGTTGCCTCGACATTGACCAATGACAATACGATAGAAGGTGGAGCAGGCGGGACGGGTGGAGCCGGCGGCGCAAGCGGTACCGGAGGGACTGGCGGGTCCGGCGGTGTGGCTTTGGATATAGCAGCGGCATCGACCTTCACCAACAACGGAACCCTCACCGCCGGTTCTGCAGGTTCCGGTGGAAGTGGGGGTACAACAGGTGCGGCAGGCTCTGCGGGTAATGCTATTACGGGCAGTAATGTTGCCATCACTATTACCAATACAGGCACCATCACCGGAAATATTTCGATGGGGACTGCTGTCGATACCTTCAATATGAACGGCGGCACCATCACCGGTAATATAGATCTGAATACGGGAGCCAATGTAGCATCTGCCACCAAGGGCACCATCAACGGAATTTTCGATATAGGCGCCGCAACAGCGGACGCTACCATTAATCCTTCATCAGGAAACACAGTCAGCTTCCTGAACTCGGGGGCCACTGCATTAGAATCTACCGGCCTCGACTTTGCTTTGAGTGGTGCAGGCACCGTTGTCATCAATGGCAACGTTGTGGATACTTCAGCTTCCGCAACGGATCTGGATCAAACAGCAGGAACGCTGGAATTTTCCGGTGACTCAGCGATTGATGGCGCGCTCCTTTCTTCGGGAGCATCGACGGTTGTGGATCTTTCCACTAATGATGTCACCGTTGCTGCTGCATCGACTATTGGAACTTCCGGTTCAACGCTCAAGGTCACTATCGATAAAACAGCAGGGAGTAGTGGTTCCCTGGCTACCTCGGCGGCGGTGGCGATTACCGTTGACGATTCATTGATAATCTCACCTACGATCGGTACTGTGACGCTGGGAAGTGCTGTTACCATCATCGACGGGGGTGCCGGTGGAGGCACGCTCACTATCACTACCCTGGCTACCCTGCAGAGCAATTTGGTTGACAATAGCGCACGTTTTGATTTTACCCTGGCAAATGCCAGTCAGACTTTGACAATCACTCCAACATTGGTTTCGTCAGGCCTTTCCACCACTGCGACTGAAGTCAACGATGTGGCCGATACAGCCTTTGCCAGTGACAACACTCTTTTAACTGCATTGAATGCCGTTTCATCATCGGACGGGCTTAATGAGGCATTGGAATCTCTGGCCCCTGTCGTTAGCGGTGGTGCCATCGTAGGTGCTGTGGCTGCCCAAACGGCTTCCGGACAAACGGTTTCAACACGTATGGCTAACCTGCGCATAGGAATCTCTGCAGGGCAGGGTCTGGCCAGCGGTGACGAATTGGCAGGGGAAAGAAATTTCTGGACGCAGGGTTTTGGTACCTACGCCAAACAAGAAGATCGTGATGGCATAGATGGTTTTGGTGCCGTCACCGGTGGTTTCGCGTTGGGTGCGGACAAACCTGTTTCTAAAAACCTGACGGGAGGTCTGGCCTTCAGCTATGCCTTCACGAATGTGAGCTCAGACAGTTCTGCCAACCGAACATTGATCAACAGTTTTCAGACGACAGGTTATGGCACCTACGAGTTTGGTTCCTATTTTCTGGAGAGTATGTTTTCTGTTGCTTACAACCATTATGAAGGCTTGCGTAATATAAGTGTGGGTAGTGTTGAACGGCGGGCCAGAGCGCAATATGGCGGTCTCCAGAGTTCTATCAAGGCAGAACTGGGTCGCGAATTCAGACTTGGCAACGATATCGAGATCACACCCAGTGTTTCATTGCAGTACAACCACATTTATATAAGCAGCTACACGGAAAGCGGAGCCGATGCATCGAACCTGGATGTCGACAGTCAGAACTTCGACAGTTTTTATTTAACCTTAAAGAGCGAGTTCAGCCGCACCTACGAAATAGAAGCAGGAACTTTGACTCCTGAGATTCATATTGGATATATGTATGAAGCCTTGGATGAAAAGATTTCTACTACATCCAACTTCAACGGTGGTGGTGGGTCTTTCAAGACCAGCGGATTTGACCCGGCCAACCACAGTCTGCTTGCAGGAATCGGGCTGACTTTTGCCAGCATGGACAATTTCGATTTGATTGGCACTTACGATATGGAGGGAAAAGACGATTATATCAGCCACTCGGCTCTGCTTCGCGGAGAATGGAAGTTTTAAAGACGAATCAGGTTGTAGTAGAGTTAATGCCTCAGTGACCGCTGGGGTATTTTTTTATTGGAACAGGAAAGAGGATGTCGGGAGCTAAACTAAAACAAGGTTTCATGCAGTTGGGTTTTGTATTGCTATGCCTGTTGTCACAGGGTTGTGCAAGCAACACTCCCCAGACCATTGCATCCGATATTGCCGACAAATGGTTTAAGTCCACCGAGCTTAAAGGAGGGGAGTTTATTCTCCAAGTATACTATAGATTCGACCAGTTGGGAGCGCCATTGAGTGTCTACATTGAGGGGGATGGGAAGGCATGGCTCAACAAAAATAGGGCATCGAGGAACCCATCTCCGCGTAATCCCATAGGTCTAAAGCTGGCAGTGCGTGATCCGGGTAAAAACGTTATGTATATTGCACGTCCTTGCCAATATGTATCGTTTGAGAAAAACCCGCAATGCGACTACACCTATTGGACAAACAGACGCTTTGCTCCCGAGGTTATAGATAGTGTTTCTGCAGTGATTGATCTGGGAAAAAAGAAGGCCAAAGCCTCAAAGGTGAACCTCATAGGGTATTCAGGTGGGGGAGCGGTTGCTGTTCTGGCTGCGGCTCGCCGCTCTGATGTCACTAGTATCCGAACCGTAGCAGGAAACATTGACCATAGAGTCTGGACAAAACAGCATAAAGTTGATTCATTGAATGGTTCACTCAATGCGGCAGATGTGGCAGATAAAGTCTCTGCTATTTCTCAGATTCATTATGTTGGAGAACGGGACAAAGTCATAGGCCGCTATGTGGCCGAGAGTTTTATTTCCAAAGCTGGTTCCAAGAACTGTATCCAATTAAAGATGGTTTCTGGAGTAACACATACAAAGGGGTGGGAAACCTTGTGGCCGAAGTTGATTAGAGAAAAGTTGCCAGCCTGTTGAAAACTTGTTGAGCCGAGAAAGTCGTTGCTAGCCAGAAAAAGCTACTACAAGTCGGCCCCACGCCTTAGTGGCCCATGGAATTTTTGGGAACCCACCCTTTTTGCTCATCATTGAGACGAACTTCCAGCCAGTTTTCATGGGTGACGGTGACGGTGACCATGGCACCTTCGTGCAGTTGGAATAAAGTAACCGCATCTTCAGCACGCCCGGATTTCACTTCAACTCTTTTAACCAGAACCACTGCCGGTTTAAAATCGGATTCACTTTTAATTTTGACTCCGATTGAAATAAATGAAAGCAAAAGCAAACAAAGAAGGGCATTGCGGACGATTTTCAGGTCAGGAAAATACAGCCACAGGGATAGACTGACCCAGAAAACGAAATTCAAGCCTATGGCAAGATAAATAAGTTCACTCGAGTTTAAATCGTTGCTCCAGAAAAAGAGAGTGCTTAAGGGGCCCGGTGCCGGGAGTTCTATTTTGTCCTGGCTTTGTTGGATAGCAAATTTTAAATTGGCTTCCAGGTTTTCATCACGCGGAATCCATTTTCGGGCATGGACATAATTTAAAATGGCAGGCCCAATTTTCCCCATACGAATATAAGCATTGCCCAGGTTGTAGTGCAAGTATCCGTTACGTATGCCCTTATGGATTAAAGACTCATAAGCCTCGGCTGACTGGGCATAATGTTTTTCAGCATACAAGTCATTGGCACGAACGATTTCCTGCAGATATTCAGAGCCCTCTGTGGGGAGGCTGGTAAAGAGTGTCAGAGCAAAAAATAAAAATAATGAAAAAGCATTTTTCATGATTGCTTCTCCAATAACTTGATCAGGTCTTCAGCTCGACTGAGTAGTTCCTTTGTGTTGCCGCGGGTTGTCGGAGCAAACTGAAGGGTTTCGCATTTTTCGAGAAGTTTTCGGGTTGCTTCGGCGGATTCATAGTTCGCTTCCTTTAACCGGGTCTCCACTTCCTCAGCGGTGATAGCTTTCCCCTGCAGGTTCAGCTTGTTGCCGACATATTCCCGCAGAATTTCCGATAACTCCCGGCCAAACTCTTTGGGGTCTGAAAGGTCGGAAGAGTCGGTAAGCCCAGACATTTTTTTCAAGCGCTGGTTTGCGTTTTTATAGGCATTTCGGTGGCGATAAAAAGCCACATCATATTTCATGCGTTTTTGTCGTTTTATCAAAAAAGCCGAAATGATGAAAAGAAACACGGGCGATCCAAAGCTGGTTGCCAGGAATGCTGGTGAATGAGAACGGGTATTTTGGAACTTATCCAGTTCGGTGTAGATGGGGAAAATATCTCTGCCAAGAATTTCAATTTCAGGCTTGGATGCCGGGGCGTTCTGTTGACTGGACTGCACCAGATTGAGATCTTCTTTTGTCGTAGAAGGTTTTATGTTTAAAGAAAGAGGTTGGGTTTGAGCGACACTATACTGAGCTTTTCCTGGATCAAAAAAGGGCAGTGAAAATTTGGGCAGGGTTCTATTCCCTGCTTCCAGCGGCACCAGGGCAAATTTGAAAACCTTCTTACCTTCAATCTGGTTGTTGCGAACGGTTTGGTGAAACTCGGGCTTATCCGGGTAGATTTTAAAATAGCCCTTTAAATCCGGTTCATCAAAGGTGATATCCCGAACATTACCATTTCCCGCAACGGTCACTGTCAGGGTGGTGGTGTCTCCGACTTCAAGGTTCTTTTTCCCCAGTTCTGCGGAAATATTAACGTGTCCGATTATGTTTGCAAATCCTTGCGGTGCCCCATCAGGCAGAGACAGAACTTCAATGGAAAGAGGCTCTGAGCGCAGAATCTTGTGCTCGGCCCGAGTGCGTTGACCAAAAAACTGGCCGAAGGGGTCCCGGCTGGAACGGGTTCGCATCGGGTGGAGAAGATCCAGCTCAATCATACTGGCGGGAATTTCATGTAGTCCTTTTTCCAGTGGGAAAAGTGCCAGTGATAACTCCTGCACATGATACTGAATTCCATTAGCGACTTTAATATATGATTTGGGCTCTCCAAGTTCTTCTTTATGAAACCGGGTCTTGTCGAAGGGCAGGCTTAAATTCAGATTTTTGGCATCAACGCGATGAAACAAAAGGAAGGTATAAACCAGTTGCTCTCCAATATATGCCTTTTTGCTGGACAGGGTGGTAACAACAAATGCGTTTTTGTTTACGGTTGTTTTCTGGCCTGAAGGTTTTTGTACCTCAATTGTTATGGGCTGGGTGGAAAAAGTTTTTCCGTTTGCCCGTACCCGTGCCGGGCCGATAACAAATGTCCCCGTGTTCATGGGGGCCAGTTGGTAGTTATGAGTGATGGAGACACTGCGTTGGGTATTGATGTACTGGGTGGATGAGGAAGTGCCTGCGGAAACAACCCTGAAGTCCGGCAAAGAAGGCAGTTCGGGTGGAGGCGTGTTCTGGGTTCCCTTGATAACGATGGAAAGTTGCAGGACATCTTCCAGAGTCAAACTGTTTTTGTCTACCGTTGCCGTGACGCTGATATTCTGCGCAAAAATTGGGGAAACGGGATTGAGCACGAGAAACAGGAAAACCAGTGCTTTAATTTTTCCTGAAAATATTTTCATTTTTACCAGTCGTTCCCCTGATAGGCGGATTTTGTTTTCCCGGCCTGCATGCGGCTGATGCTTTTTAAATCTTCGGTGAGTCTTTCCAGCATCCGTTCGGCTTCTTTCTCGGAGATTTCAACTTCTTCGGTTCCCGACTCTCCAGCTTGCTCTGAATTTTCGGAACCGTCTTCTTCAGAGTCCGAATTTTCGGGTGGGGGTTGCTGGTTCTCGGATTGTTGGCCTTTGTCTTGCTCCTGATCTTCTCCCGGTTCTTTTTTGGAATCAGAATCCTTGTCTTCGTTTTTCTGTTTGCCCTGATCGGAATCTTGTTTTTGATCTTCTTTCTTTTTTAATTGCTCGCGGACATATTCCAGGTTGAATTTGGCATCCATATCTTCAGGGTCGAGCCGCAGGACTTCTTTGTAGGCGGACTCGGCTTCTTTCAGTTTTCCAAGTTTTACCAGGGTATTGCCGGTGTTGTAGATTGCCTTTTTCCTGATGTTTGGATTCTTTTCGTCCGATGACGGCTGGGTGAAGGCTTGAAGTGCTTCCGGAAAACGCCCTTCCTTATAGTGGGCATTTCCCTGGTTATAGGTTATGCGTGAATCGTCAGGGCGATCTGTGCGAGCTGAGGAGAAACTCTGTCCGGCATCCTTGAATTTTCCTTCATGATACTGGGCGATGCCTTCTTGAATTTTGGAATCGACTGATTCCGCAAATCCGGTTAAGGGCAGGGCGATCAGCCAAATAAGGAGGGTTGTAGCTTGAAGAGCCCAAGCTGAAATTTTAGAAACTGGAGTGTTCCCGGCTCCCTCGAGCCGGGAACTGTCCAAATTGAAAGGCTTCAACTTATCTTCTGTCTCCCATCAGCCTCAGAAGCATGAGGAACAGGTTGATGAAGTCCAGATATAGGGTTAGAGCCCCACGAATAGCTTCTTTAGTGTCTTCATCAGTGCCTTCATTGCCAATAATATTCATCTCTTTGATCTTTTGCGTATCGTAGGCGGTCAGGCCCACAAAGATGAGTACTCCGGCATAGGTGATGATCGTATGCATCATGCTGCTTTGCATGAATATATTCACCACGGAAGCAATGATGATCCCGATAAGCCCCATGAACAGAAAACTGCCCCAGGAAGTCAGGTCTTTTTTCGTTGTATAACCGTACAGGCTCATAGCGCCGAAAGTACCTGCCGTGACCATGAACGTGGCGGTAATGGATGATGCGGTGTATACCACAAAAATAGCAGAGAAAGTGATGCCGGTGAGGCCTGCATAAAGCATGAAAACACCGGTCGCCTGACTCACACTCATTTGCATGACTCTGGACGCCAGCCAGAAAACCAACCCGATCTGAACCACGATAAGAACAATTGGCATAATGGGATTGCCAAAAATGATGTTCATAATCGTTGGGTTGTTGGAAACATAAAAGGCCATGAAACCGGTTATTGCCAGTCCGGCAGTCATCCAGTTATAGACACGCACCATGAACCGCTGTTGCTCTGCGGCATGGGCATCCACGCTCATGGTTCTAAATGATTCTTGCATTATTTTTTCCTTTCGTAATGATTGAAACGGGTGCCGTTTATGCCGGCTACTAATTGAAATAAGATTGCGAAACGGGTTGTCAAGTTGAGAGCAACCAGAAACCGTATTGAATCTATTAGTATTTTACCAAAATTGAATAGGGGAATGCAGGTTAAATTATGGGTCGGGCAAGGGCTTTTTTTCAGCCAAACAGGCCTCTATGGCCAGGCAGAGCAATGCCGCAAAAATGAACCATTGGAAACGCTCTTGCCAGATTTTGCGACGCTCTGATTTCAATTCCTTTTTTTCGATATATTTTTTAATTTGGTCTCTATAAATGGTCTTCAGGTCGATATCTCCGGTGACGGAGCGGACGTAACTGCCTCCTGTTGCCAGGGCTATCTTTTGCAATGTTGTCTCGTCCAGCTTTGAGAGGATGACTTCTCCTTGCTGGTTTTTCCTGAATCCGCCAGCGGTAGATGGATTAGGCAAGGGGGCACCCATTTCTCCCCCAATTCCGATGGTATATATTTTTACGCCCTTGTCTTTTGCCGCTTTTGCGGCTGAGAGGGCTTTTCCTGTTTGATCTTCTCCATCCGTTATCAAAATCAGGGCTTTGGATTTTTTGTCCTGAGTGCGAAACGCTTTGACGGCGGTGTCGATGGCGTTGCCGATGGCGGTTCCCTGTACGGGAATCAATTGTGTGTCAATGGCGGAAAGAAATATTCTGGCGGCACTATAATCCAGAGTCAGAGGGCACTGGACGAAGGAGGTTCCGGCAAAGGCGATGAGTCCGATTCGATCCCCGTCCATCATATTAAGAAGATCGGAAATTTTTCGTTTGGCCCTCTCAAGTCGGTTGGGCTTGATGTCTTCTGCCAGCATGCTGTTGGAAACATCCAACGCAACGATGACATCGACCCCGCGCTGATGTAAGTCTTCCCAATGGTAGCCCCAGCGTGGGCGAGTGACTGCCAGTAAGAGGAACAAGATGGCTAGAAAAATAAAAATGGTTTGGGTGCGATGCCGCTCTTTCACTCCCGGATTCACCAGCCTGGAAAGCAAAGGGGTACTGCAAAATTTGATGGTGAGTTGCTGTTTCTTTTTCATGCCCCATAACATGAAAATGATCAGTGGGATCAGGCTCCACAATAAATGAAAGTAAACGGGCTCGCCAAATCGCATGGCTTAAGGAATCCTCCGCAAAAGGGAATTGGAAAGGCCGATTTCCAGTAAAAGAAGCAGGAGTCCCGGTACCAGAAAATAATAAAAAAGTTCCTTGTATTCCGAATGGTCGATTACTTTGACTTCCGACTTTTCCATTTCATCTATCTGGTTGTAAATATTTTTTAAGGACTCCAGATCGGTAGCGCGGAAATATTCGCCGCCAGTAACCTGAGCTATTTTCTTAAGCGTAGTCTCATCGATATCTACCGCCTGATAGACGTAGCGTTGGCCGAAAATAGAGTTGACCAAAAAAGGCGCCTTGCCTTTGGTACCTACACCAATGGTGTAGATTTTTATGCCAAAGGTTTTGGCCGTCTGGGCGGCTTCCAGCGGTGCTAAGGACCCCGCATTGCTCCTGCCATCGGTCAACAGAATGATGACTTTGGATTCTGACTTCAGATCCTTGAGCCGTTTTACCGCGATACCTATTGCGGAACCAATGGCTGTGGAGTCGCCTGCCATGCCAATTTCCAGCTTACTGAGAAATGACTGCAGGATGCCCTGGTCGAGAGTCAATGGACATTGGGTGTAGGCATGTTCCCCAAATACCACCATGCCAAGCCGGTCGTTGGGCCGATTGTCGATAAATTTGGAGACCACTCCCTTTACTACAGCGAGCCGGGTGATGCGTTTTTCATCTTCAATAAAGTCCAGTGCCCGCATACTTCCCGAGGTATCCAATGCCAGCATGATGTCGACCCCGATAGAAAGGATTTCTGTGCTCTTGTGCCCTTCCTGCGGACGAGCTAGGGCAATGATTAAAAGAGCCAGTGCCAAAAAGCGAATCATAAGGGGAAGTCCGGCATAAAGATCGACTCTGGATGGGCGCAAGGCTTTCAGGGCAACGATGGACGAAAAATGCACGGTTGCTCTCTTCCTGTTTTGCAGGGTGAGCAGGGGCAGGCCTAACAGGAATAACAATAGCCAGGGATCTTGAAACTGAAAAAAACTCATGATTGGTTTGGGGCCTGGGAGACGGGCTCGGTTGCCGTCTGAATAAAGTTAATGATAGATTGCATTTCGTCCCGTCCTTCTGTCTGTTCGGCTTTGGCAAACTTGATACGGTCGGTTTGAGTCAGGATGGTCCGGGCCTGCTGTTTTAAGTTTTCGCTGAGCTTGGGAAAATGTTTGAAATGGGCCGTAATTTCTTCTGTGGTCCATTCCTGTGCCGGAAACAGGTATCGGTTTTCCAGGTACCGGCGAAAGATTTCCGACAACTCAAAAAAATGATCCTGAATGCGTCCGATTTCCAGCCATCCTTTAGTTTTGAGTGCCGCAAGCTCTTTGTACGCCAACTCCTCTGGACTTAAGGCTGGAAGCACGGCGGAGCCGACTTGCTCGGTGGGTCGGGATTTCCACCTGCGCCAAAGAAAATAGAACAATCCTAAAAGCGCGAGCACTGCCAGGGCCATCCACAAGTAATGAATCCAGGGAGGGGAAATTTCTTCCAGCGGTTTGATATCGTGAATTTCCTCCTGACTTCCAGATACGGCTAGAAGAGACTGCACTTCCAGGATTGCCTCCGGGGCCAGAATGGTTCCCTGAATGGTTTTGCCGGATTTTTTTGGGTCGGGTGCGTCAAAGGAAACAGCGATGGCAGGAAGTGTCAACGCGCCAATGTCGTCTACCCGAAATTTATACCAGTACTCATGCACGGTTTGCCCGTTGATTGCCTGAGGCGGATTCCCCCCCTTTTTGACAAACTCTAAACCTTTTGGCGGCATGACCTCAGGGGCGGCAGGGTGGATATCGGCATCATGCTGAACGGTAATGGTGTAGGTTGCTATATCACCAAGAGTGAAAGTGTCGGGAGTGATGCGGGTGGTGACGGAAACCGGGGCTTCGCCAGCACCGGCAAATAGAGTAGAAAAAAATAAAAGGGCGAAAAGTGGAAAAACTCCTATCGAGAACTTTGCCCGAAATTTTACATTTTTCATTGGCCGGGAATTTTGCCTTTTGCCAGGCACGCATCGATGAGTGGGGTTAGGGTTTTTTCTGTCCCTGAGTTTCCTGCCCCTGCGGCTTCTGCCCGAAACAACCAGACCAGGGCTTCCTGGCAGTTATTGAGATCGGCATATAAACGTCCCACAGTTTGTGCCGCTTTTGCCCTTTTAGCTGTGCCTGTTTTTTGCATCTGCCATACCTGGATAAACTGGTCGATAGCCTGCTCTTTTAAGCCGGCATTCATCAGGCGTGTTCCCACCTCTTCATATTCATTGCTCAAGCTCTGGTTTGACAGGGGCTCTTGAACAGCCGACACCTTTTTTGGGGCTTGTTTGTTGATGAACTTGTTGAACAAGGCCATAAAAGCAAAAAAGATTAATGCCGTAAGGATAATGACAGCGGCTTTCAGTTTTTTGCTGACCCCATCGGTTGGGATTAACTTTGGATCTTCGCTCATATTAATGCTTTTTCTCCCGCATTTTAAAATAACGGATGATGGGTTCTGTTAAGGACCGGTTTGTGTGAATTTCGATGGTATCAATACCTATGGAGTGGAAATAAGTTTTCCGTTTTTCTCTTTTTTCCTGAAACTGTCTGGCGTATTGCCGGGTCATCGCATTATCGCTGGTGTCCACCACTAAGGTTTCTCCTGATTCCGCATCTTCAAGTTGAATCAAACCGACATTGGGCAGGGTTTCCTCTCGCTGATCGGTAATGCTGATGGCGACAAGATCATGTTTTTGTTTTGCCAGTTTCAGCTTTGTTTCATAGTTGTCATCTTTGTTGTTTTGAAAATCGGAAATTAAAAAGGTGGTGGCCTTTCGTTTCTGAATATTTAAAAGATATTCGAGTGGCAGGGAAAGGTTGGTGCCTTTTCCTTCCGGCTTGAAGTTAAGAATAGTACGGATGATATTCCAGATATGGGCTTTGCCTTTTTTAGGCGGTATGGTGTGCTCGATTTTGTCCGAGAACACGATCAACCCGATCTTGTCGTTATTTTTGATGGCAACGAAAGCGAGGATAGATGCGATCTCGGCAGAAACTTCATTTTTAAGTTTCCCGGCGGAACCGAATTCGCCAGAAGAGCTCACGTCAACCAACAGCATGAGGGTTAATTCCCGTTCTTCCTTGAACTCTTTAATGAAGGGTTGGTCCATCCTGGCGGTTACGTTCCAGTCAATCAACCGGACATCGTCTCCGGGTTGGTATTCTCTCACCTCGCTGAACTCCATTCCCCGTCCTTTAAATGCAGAAACGTATTCACCTGCCATGATGTCGTTGACCAGATAATTGGTCTTTACCTGTATGGCTTTGATACGGTGCAATAGTTCAGGAGACAGGTTTTTATCCTGCTCAGGCGCTGGAACCGGGTCCTGGAACCAGTCTCGAATTGTTTGAGTCATTGTCTGGAACATAACGACTTTTAAGGAACCTCAAGCGTGTCGAAAATTTTCTTGAGAATATCATCCGCTGTGACATTCTCAGCCTCGGCTTCATAGGTAAGGATGATCCGGTGTCTCAGCACGTCCAGGCCAATGCTTTTAATATCATGTGGGACGACATAACCCCGGCCTTGCAGAAAGGCATAAGCTTTTGCACACCGATTCAAAAATATGGATGCCCGTGGGGACGCGCCGTACTGGATCATTCCTTTCAGGGTAGATATCTGCTGGCCTGCCGGGTCGCGTGTTGCCTGAACCAGGTTGATGATATAGTCTTGCAGGTTTTCATCGATATATACTTCATCGAATACTTTCCTCGCCTGCAAAATTTCTACAGGGGATACCACCTGCTTGACTTGATAAGGGTCATTGGTGGTAGACATTCTTTGCATGATAGTTTTTTCTTCTTCCCGGGTCGGGTAATCGATATGGAGTTTAAACATGAACCGGTCCACCTGAGCTTCCGGTAAGGGGTAGGTGCCCTCCTGTTCAATTGGGTTTTGAGTGGCAATCACCATGAACGGTTCTTCGAGTTTGAAGGTTGTGCCGGCAATAGTGATCTGTCTTTCCTGCATGGCCTCAAGCAGGGCGCTTTGAACTTTGGCAGGCGCCCGGTTGATTTCATCTGCAAGGATGATGTTGGCAAAAAGAGGCCCTTTTTTAATAGTAAACTCACCGGTTTTGGGTTGATATATCTGGGTTCCCAATAGATCGGCGGGTAACAGGTCGGGGGTAAACTGAATACGCTTGAAATCAGCTTTTACGGATTCGGCCAGGGTTTTCACTGCGGTGGTCTTGGCAAGCCCCGGCACTCCCTCCAAAAGAACATGTTCTCCGGTCAACAGTCCCAGTATCAACCGCTCGGTCAGATATTTCTGTCCTACAATGACTTGTTCCAACTCATGAAAAAGGGGGGGGATAAATCCATTGGCCTGCTTGATGCGTTCTGTTATTTCATCGATCTTTTGTGGCATTTTGAAAAACCCTTGGGTGAAGTTGATGTGATTGTGACGGGGACATTGTTCTCTTATGCAGCTTTGAAAATATAATTTAATTTTTTAAATAATGATATTAATAATTTTTAATTTTTCAAGGAGTCCCCTGTTTACTCAGGTATTTTTTCCACTTCAACAACTCGATGTTTTATCGGACTTTGCAGAAATGCTGTAAATTTGGGCTATATGGGGGGAAAATTGGATTTTAAGCTTTACAAGTATAGATACTGCCTTAAAATAGCGAATTACTCTTAATATACCGATTTTTGTCTGGAGCGCGTACGAATGGCGGAAAAAGAAGTCAAAGATATCGACAGCCTCATTGACCAGGGACTGAATGATGAGAACAACGAACTGGATCTGAGGGAAAAGGAACTGGATGATGAGGACTTGATAAAAGTTCTGGAGTCCGACAAGGTTAAAGGCGTCACCGCCATGTTTTTAGAGTTTAACGATATTGGCGATGAGGGCCTCAAGGCTTTGGTGGAAAGCGATAAAATGAAGTTTTTGACAGCTTTGAACCTGTTTAAAAACAAAGTGACCGATGAAGGTGTCCAGGCTTTAGCCAAGTCCAAAAATATGCTCAATCTTTCCGAGTTGATATTGAGCGATAATGAAATCACCCATGAAGGTGCCAAAATGGTGGCGACATCCAATATTTTGGGAAGCCTGGTATCTCTATGGATGGGAGATAAAATTGGGGATGAAGGCGTGAAGGCTCTGGCGACTTCTGAAACGCTCACCCGGATTACACAACTTTCTTTATATAGAAACAATATTGGTAATGAAGGCGCACTTGCGATTGCTCAATCCAAAAACCTGAGCAACTTGACGGAATTGAACTTGAACTGGAACTACATTGAAGGGGAAGGGGTGGAGGCGCTGGCTGGATCAGCGACTTTGAGTAATCTGGAGCAATTGACCCTGACTTTTAATCCGATAGGGCTTCGAGGTGCTGAAGCCATTGCAGGTTCTGAGAATTTTAGAAACCTCACCTTGCTTGATTTGTATGAGACGGATTTGGGTAATATGGGTGCCAGAGCCCTGGCCGAATCGACGAGCCTTCCTAATCTTGAAACACTGGTTTTAATCCATAATGACGTAGGCAGCGGGGTGCAGGCCTTGTTTAAGGATAATAAAAATTTTCCCAAGATGAAGGATGTTTATTTTTTCACGGCCAAAGCCGAAGTTTGATTTGGCAAAGGCTTGACGGATCAGGGTTCCCGGTTTTAGACCGGGAACCCTTTCTTTTTTTGTAGAAATTTTCCTCATAACAGGTAGGCTCAGGGATATCCTTGGAAAAATTTACTAAATAAATAGAGAACCCTCAGAATATGTTTACAGGTGAAAAACCAGATCTGCTAGATATCATGCCTTTCAGGCAGGACAGCATTTACGTGGTGGGTAAGGATGGCATTCCCCAGCACTGGGATGGGCAGGAGTGGTTGCCGGTTAGAACTGAGAATACCAACCCGCTGATGGGTATTTGGGGGCCGCATGATCAATGCATTTATGCCGTGGGCATTGGCGGTGTTGTCCTTTTTTACAATGGTCAGGCATGGAACCAGTTGGATACGGGTAGTTACGATTCGCTCAACTCCGCATATGGTTTTGATGAAAATAGCGTGTTTCTTTATGGTGTCGGCGGCCGCATGCTTTACTGGAATGGAGAGAAATGGGACTACCGGGAACCCAACACCATTCATGATTTGTTCGGCATGTGGGGCGAGGACGTCGAACATATTCACACGGTAGGTGGTGAAGGGGTTTATCGGTTTTATGATGGCAAAGAATTCCAGCGCCGTGATGAGTTGACCGATGAAGAAATTTCCCTGTTCGGAGTTTGGGGTACCGGCAATGACAATATTTATATTTGCGGTTCCCACGGTACGATTTTGCACTATGACGGAACGGACTGGAAACCCATGCAGTCTGGGACTGAAGAATACCTCTTGAGCATATGGGGAACCTCAGATGAAAATATTTTTGTGGTCGGAGACAATTCTGCCATGCTTCACTATGATGGCAACCAATGGTCTCCCATTCAGTCACCCAAGGAAGAGTATTTGACAAAAGTCAAAGGACTTGGGCCGGATCAGGTATACGCAGTCGGTGAAAACGGCACGGTGCTTAAATATGACGGCAAAGAATGGAGCGATATGTCGATATGATTTTTAAATACCTTGGAGAACAATTATGTCTGCTTTGACCGACAGCCACCTCTTGTCTGTTTTTGGATTTAACGAAAACGATATTTTTGTCGGAGGTGCCGAGGGAACCCTGTTGCATTACGATGGCAGTCAATGGTCGCCGATGGAAACAGGGGGACGTTGGACCTTCAAGGATATCTGGGGCAGTGCACCGGATAACGTTTATGCGGTGGTGACCGATGGAAGAATCCTTCATTACGATGGCAAAACCTGGACCCCGGAAGATACAGAAAAACTTCCGCCCATGACGGGTATCTTTGGACTTGGTCCCGATGAAATCTATGCTTGTTCCAGGTTGGGTAAAATCCTTCGCTACGATGGCAGTTCCTGGAAATTCACTCAGACGGGAACCGATACGGATGTAACCCGGTTATGGGGCTGTAAAGAAGGTGGCATTATTGCTGTGGGTTATGATGGTCTTGTTCTCAAGCAGGATGGAGAACGCTGGATTCGTATGACTTTTAACTCCAATGCGGAGTTTTACGGTATATATGGGTTTGGTCCGGATCAGATATATATAGTAGGGTCTGATGGTGCCATATTCAAATTCAACGGGGTCGAGTTGACTGAAATGCCTTCTCAGACCATGGAGTTTTTCCTTGATGTCTGGGGGCCTTCCTCAGAAATGGTGTTTGCCATAGGTGATGAAGGAATGATTCTTTATCTGGATGGCGATCAATGGACCCGGATAGAATCCAACACGAAAGAATATCTCACCGGCATCTGGGGTACTAGCGATGAAAATATTTATGTCGTCGGCGACAACGGACTGATCCTGCGCTGGAACGGTGAAGACTGGAAAGCCGTAGAAGGTTGACCCACCCTTAAAACCCTTACCTAAAGGCTTGACACCGGCTTTGGCGTGATGTTAAGGTCTGGTTTCTAAGTGCTTGATATTAAATCCTATAATCGTTTTCTTTGTAAAAAGTAGCTCGGTAAAACCGTTATGTTTCACCCCTCATTAGAAGAGTTCAAACAGAAAGCCCAGTCGGGAAACCTGATTCCTGTTTATAAGGAAATTCTGGCCGATCTCGATACGCCTGTGTCCGCTTATATGAAAATCAGTGGAGGGGAATATTCTTTTCTGCTGGAGAGCGTTGAAGGTGGAGAAAAATGGGCGCGTTATTGTTTCCTGGGTTGCGATCCATCGATTGTGGTCAGCACCAAGGGCAGGACTTTGACAATAATCGAAAACGGAAAACGCGAACAAAGAGAAATTAAATCGGGCAGTCCTCTCTCGGCGGTAAAGGAAGTGCTGGCCCGATACCAGCCGGTGCCGTCTGCCGGGTTGCCCCGATTTTCAGGTGGTGCGGTGGGGTTTATCAGTTACGACATGGTGCGCTTTTTTGAAGAGCTTCCTGAACAAACGATTGATGATCTCGATGTTCCGGACTCGCAGTTTGTCATCACCGATACCATGCTGGTATTTGATAATGTTTCACAGACCATTAAAATTATTTCCAATGCATTTGTTGATGACGATGACGACTTGTCCGCCGTGTATGAAAAGACATTGCAAAAAATTTCTGCCCTGGAAGAGAAGTTGCGAACACCCCTTCCTAAAACAGAGCCGTCTGAAGCAAAAGAGGGTTCGGCATTGAGCTTTGACTCCAATATCGAAGAGGAAACGTTCAAGCAGGCGGTGACTCGCATCAAGGAATATATTTATGAGGGAGATGCCATTCAGGTGGTGCTTTCCCAGCGCTTGAAGTTTTCCATTAATAAAGACCCGTTTGACATATACCGGGCTTTGAGAACCATTAATCCTTCGCCTTATATGTATTACCTGAAATTCGGTGAACTGCAGGTGGTAGGTTCCTCTCCGGAAGTGCTGGTGCGACTGGAGGATGAAAAGGTTGAAGTTCGCCCCATAGCTGGCACCCGCAAACGGGGAAAAAACGAGGAAGAGGACCTGGTGCTGGAAAAGGATTTGTTAAGCGATGAAAAAGAACTGGCTGAACACATCATGCTGGTGGATCTTGGAAGAAACGATCTCGGGCGGGTGGCTGAAATCAGCACGGTGGAAGTGGATGAAAGTTTTAGCATCGAGCGATACTCCCACGTCATGCATATTGTTTCCAATGTGCGCGGGGTCCTGAAAAAGGGTTTGGATTGTTTTGATGTTCTGGAAGCCGCTTTCCCTGCCGGAACCCTTTCCGGCGCACCGAAAATAAGGGCCATGGAAATTATTGATGAGCTGGAACCGACTCGGCGCGGACTTTATGGCGGGACCGTTGGCTATATCAGTTTTAATGGCAACATGGATACTGCTATAGCCATCCGCACTTTGCTGGTTAAAGGGAACACCGCTTACCTTGGAGTGGGGGCGGGGATTGTTGCCGACTCGGTGCCGGAAAGTGAATTTGAAGAAACTATGAACAAGGGACGGGCTTTGCTCAAAGCCATAGAAGTGGCCGAAAAGGGGTTGGTTGTATGATTCTGATGATCGACAATTACGATTCGTTCACCTATAACCTGGTGCAATACATGGGTGAGATGGGTGCTGAAATACGTGTGGATCGAAACGATAAAATAAGTATCAAGGAAATCGAAGCACTGAACCCGGAAAAGATCGTTGTTTCACCCGGTCCCTGCACTCCTGCCGAGGCTGGCATATCGGTGGAGGTGGTGAAGCATTTTGCCGGAAAAATTCCGATTCTGGGAGTTTGTCTGGGGCACCAGTCAGTTGGCGTGGCGTTTGGTGGTGAAATTATCAAGGCCGGTCGTCTGATGCATGGCAAGACTTCCATGATCCGGCACGATGGAAAAACTCTGTTTAAAGACCTTGCTAATCCGTTTGAAGCAACTCGCTACCACTCTCTGGTTTTGAACCGGAAAAATCTGCCAGACTGTTTTGAAATTTCCGCAGAGAGCGATGACAACGAAATCATGGGCATCCGCCATAAAGAACTTGCTGTAGAAGGTGTGCAGTTTCATCCGGAATCCATTTTGACTGCCTGCGGAAAAGAGTTGTTGGGAAATTTTATTAAAGGCAATCACGCATGACGTTTCAGATGACCCTTGATACTCTTGCTGACGGAAACGACCTGACTGAAGATGAAATGGTTGCCTCCATGACTGCGATCATGCAGGGAGAAGTTGCGGATTCTCAATTAGCCACGTTTTTGACAGCCTTGCAGGCAAAAGGCGAAACCGTTGCCGAAATTATCGGCGCGGCGCGTGTGATGCGGGCCAAAGCGGAAAAACTCGATATCAAATCGACTTCTCTAGTGGACACTTGTGGCACAGGTGGGGATGGAGCCGATACTTTCAATATATCCACTGCCAGCGCCCTGGTCACAGCAGGGGCGGGGGTTACGGTAGCCAAGCATGGCAACCGGGCTGTGTCCAGCCGGTCCGGTAGCGCGGATGTCTTGAAATGCATGGGGGTGAATCTGGATGCCAACCTCGCAACTGTGCAACGTTGTGTTGATGGGGCGGGGCTGGGATTTCTGTTTGCTCCTTTAATGCATAAAGCTATGAAGCACGCCGCCGGAGTACGAAAAAAACTGGGTGTTCGCACCATTTTTAATCTGTTGGGACCCTTGACCAATCCGGCCAACGCGCAGGCTCAAGTGCTGGGTGTTTTTGATGTTAAATGGGTCCAGCCTTTGGCTGAAGTTCTTTGCGGCCTGGGTTGCAGTCGTGCGCTGGTCGTTCATGGCTCTGATGGTTTGGATG